>Ga0302326_10002386_pt1 | contig 45979 bp, 46 predicted proteins | sample Palsa_T0_3_FD_202264 | JGI IMG/M metagenome (GOLD analysis project Ga0302326, IMG submission 202264) | Peat permafrost microbial communities from Stordalen Mire near Abisko, Sweden - Palsa_T0_3 | ecosystem: Environmental > Terrestrial > Soil > Palsa > Peat permafrost | place: Sweden: Abisko... | reverse complement strand
TCTCCACGGGTTAGGGGCTGAGTTTAGCACTCGAAGCGTTAGAGTGCTAAATGCGGGTAGAGTTTCATCGGGTCCCCGCCATAAACTCAAGGTAATTCAAGGGCTTAATTCACCTCTCGGCAGCTCGTAAAATAGACGCCGGCGTTAAGTGAACGCGCGGCTTCCCAAAGGCGTTCCTTGCATGAGTCATCGGGGCCAGAATACGCGCTGCCCAGCTCGCGTGGCCCAGGGGAATCGCCTCCATGAACGCCGTGTTGCTCGCGCGCCTGCAGTTCGCGTTCACCATCAGCGTTCACATCATCTTCCCGGCGTTTACCATCGGGCTCTCGGCCTTCATCGCAACCCTGCTCATCCTGTGGCAGCGCACCGGGCGCGATCACTTCCATCGCCTGGCGCGCTTCTGGACCAAGATCTTTGCCGTCTCGTTTGCCATGGGCGTGGTATCCGGCATCCCCATGTCGTACGAGTTCGGCTCGAACTGGAGCCGCTTCTCCGAGGTCGCGGGCAATGTAATTGGACCGCTCATCGGCTATGAAGTTCTCACCGCGTTCTTTCTCGAAGCGACCTTCTTGGGCGTACTGCTCTTCGGCTGGACGCGCACGCCGCCGTGGCTGCAGGCAACTGCTGCGGTGCTGATCGCCGTCGGCACGGCGATGTCGGCTTTCTGGATCCTCTCCGCCAACAGCTGGATGCAGACTCCGGCAGGCCATGTCATGCGCGACGGCATCGCCTATCCCGTCGACTGGCTCGCCATCATCTTCAATCCGAGCTTCCCGTACCGCCTGGCGCACATGCTGACCGCGGCGTACCTCACGACCTCGCTCGTGGTGCTGGCCGTCGGTGCGCGCTATCTCCTTGCGGGCGCATTCCAGGAGGAGGCGCGCACCATGATGCGCATGGGCGTCGGCATGCTCGCCGTGCTTGGACCCGTGCAGCTTCTGCTCGGCGATCAGCACGGTCTCAACACTCTTCAGCATCAGCCGGCAAAGATTGCCGCCATTGAGGCGCACTGGCGCAACACGGGCCCCATGGAGCTCGTGCTTTTTGCGCTGCCCGATGAGCATGCCAGGGAGAACCGCGCGGCGCTCGCCATCCCGCACCTCGGCAGCCTCATCATCACGCATGATTGGAATGGCCGGGTGCCGTCGCTTGCGGACTTCGCCCTGGACGCGCAGCCGCGGGTCACGGTCGTTTTCTTTGCGTTCCGCATCATGGTCGGCATCGGCCTCGTTCTGATCGCCATCGGATTGACTGGGGCGGTGCTGTGGCGGCGCGGGCGCCTGTTCGCCTCGCGCTGGTATCTGCGCGCGGCCGGCTGGGCGTGGCCGCTCGGATTCATCGCGATTCTGGCGGGCTGGCTCACGACCGAGAACGGCCGGCAGCCGTACGTCATCTACGGAATCATGCGCACGCACGATGCCACCTCGCCGCTCGCCGCCGGCACCGTTGCCGCATCACTCGCGGCCTTCGTGCTCGTCTACGGAGTGGTGTTTTCGATCGGCATCTACTACATGCGCAAATTGATCCGCCACGGCCCGCAAGGTGCGGCGGTCGCCGCTGCCACGCTGCCGCATGCGCTGCCCAACCTGCCGCTCGCGAGCGCGCGTGACTCGACGCGCGAGTCACGCGCGGAGCCGCCAGTCATATGACTGCGCTCACGGGTGCCGCCTACTGGTTGCCGCTCATATGCGCGGTGATCGTCGGGTTTGCGGTCGCCATGTACATCGTGCTCGACGGTTTTGATCTTGGCATCGGGATTCTGTTCCCGTTCTTTCCACGCGAAGTCGACCGCGATCAGATGATGAATTCGGTGGCGCCCTTCTGGGACGGCAATGAGACCTGGCTGGTTCTCGGGGGCACGGGTCTGTTCGTGACATTTCCGCACGCCTACGCCGTGGTCATGCCGGCGCTTTACGTGCCGCTCATTGCCATGCTCCTGGCGCTCGTCTTTCGCGGTGTGGCCTTCGAGTTCCGTTGGGTGGCCAAGCCGCATCACGCAATGTGGGACATCGCCTTTTCAGCCGGCTCCATCGTGGCCGCTCTTTGCCAGGGATTCATGCTCGGCGGGCTCCTCGGCGGGACGCGGGTCGAACAGGGCCACTTTGCAGGCGGTCCCTTTGACTGGCTGACGCCCTTCGCACTGCTGTGCGGGCTGGGACTCGTCGTGGGCTATGCGCTCCTCGGCGCAACCTGGCTCGTCATGAAGACCTCGGGAACGCTCGAGCGGCGCGCGCGCCGCAGCGCGCACCTGCTGCTCGTCGGCGTGCTCGGGTTCATCGTTCTGGTCAGCGTATGGACGCCGCTCGAATTCGCGCGCATCGGCGCACGCTGGTTCTCGTGGCCGAACATGCTGTATCTCGCCCCGGTGCCGCTCGCGACCGCCTTCTTCGCGGTCGCCTGCTGGCGCGGACTTGCAAGTTCGCGCCTCATGTTCTCGCCGTTCTACAGCGCGATGGCGCTTTTCATCCTCGCCTATGTGGGGCTCGTGATCTCAATCATGCCCTATCTCGTGCCGCCCTCGATCACCATCTGGGACGCCGCCGCCGCGCAATCGTCGCAGCGCTTCGTGCTGATCGGGATGGCGATCCTCGTGCCCTTCGTCCTCGGCTATACGGTATTCGTGTATTACACCTTCCGCGGCAAGGTGCGCGCGGATGAGGGCTATCACTGAAGGCTTACGCGCGCGGCTCGATGCTTCTCAAATGCCGCGTCGCCGAAAGCCAGGCGCCAAGCCATCCGAGGATGACGCCGCCCGCGATCAATATGCCCACTTCCTGCCCAGTCGGACCGACGAGCGCAAAGCCGCTGCCGTAGGCACGCGCCAGGGTTGCAACCGGATCGCGGAGCAGGGCGACGGCGCTCGCAACGATTCCCCACGCGAACAGCGCGCCCCCCACGCCATAGAGAATTCCCGCATACAGAAACGGCCGGCGCACGAAACTGTTGGAGCCACCGACGATCTTGGTCACCTCAATCTCGCCGCGCCGATTGAGGATCTCGAGTCGAATGGTGTTGCCGATAACGGCAATCACGCCCGCGCCGAGAATCGCGGCGGCAATGACGAGCAAGCGCCGCAACAGCTCGAGAATCGCATTGAAGCGCATGACCCACTGCGCATCGATCTGCACCAGATCGACCTCCGGCCACGCCGCGAAATAGCGCCGCAGCGCATCGAGCGATGCGGCTGACCCGGCGTCGCTCGCCGGATGCACGTGCAGGACATGCGGCAGCGGATTGGAGCTGAGCACCCCGAGCGCCGCGCCGAAACCCGAATAGGCCCGAAACTCCGCGAGCGCCGCGTCTGCCGAAATCACGTCGACCCGCGCGACGCCCGGGCGCTCGCGGGCGCTCTTAGCCAGCTGTTCGGCCTTGGCGAGCGGCACGTCGGTCTTGAAATACACTGACAGGTCGATCGCATTGGCGAAGCCGCCCGTCGCGATACGCGCGTTGTTGACGAAGAGTTCAAGTCCGAGCGGCAGGGCGAGCGCGACTGCGATTACGATCAGCGTCAAAAACGTGCTGAACGGGTTGCGCGCCAGGCGCCCGAGCGACGCGAGGAAAGCTTGTACGTGGCGCGCGCCGTACGATGCAAGTCCGAGGTTCATCGCGTCGCGACCATGCCGGCAAGCGGATCATCGTCCGTCGTGGTGCCCTGGACGTGGCCATGGTCGAGCACGATCTCGCGCAGGCCGAGCTCGCGCACCAAATGCACATCGTGGGTCGCAACCACGACGGTAACTCCCACCTCCTGAAAGCGTTTGAAGAGCCGCATGACCTCCACCGCCAGGTCCGGATCTAGATTACCCGTGGGCTCATCCGCGATGAGGAGTGGCGGCTTGCTGACGACGGCGCGCGCGATGCCCACACGCTGCTGTTCGCCGACCGACAGCTCAAGGGGCAGCGCACGCTCGCTGCCCAGAAGTCCGACCTGATCAAGCGCCGCGCGCACCCGCTTGTCGATCTCCTTGAGCGGCGTGCCCGCCACGACGAGCGGCAGCGCGACGTTGTCGAAGACGGGGCGCTCCGGCAGGAGCTTGTGGTCCTGGAACACGATGCCGATGCGGCGCCGGAATGCCGGCAGATGGCGCGATTTCAATGAACCGGTGTTCTTGCCGCCGATCACGACGGTACCGCGTGTCGGGCGCTCCAGGAGCGCGATGAGCTTCAGCACCGTGCTCTTGCCCGCGCCGGAGCGACCGGTGAGAAACACCATCTCGCCCTCTTCGATGTGCAGGCTTGCGTTGCTCAGGCCTTCACGCCCGTTGGGATAGCGCTTGCTGACGTGATCGAAGACGATCATGCGGCGGCTCCTGTTTTTGGGCCGCCCTCGAGGAGCGCGGCCACAAAAGCCTGCGCATCGAACGGCCCGAAGTCCTCGGCCTGCTCGCCGATGCCAATGAAGCGGATGGGCAGCGCAAGTTTGCGCGCGATGGCGATCACGATGCCGCCCTTGGCGGTGCCGTCGAGTTTCGTGAGCACGAGCCCCGTGACGCCGACCGCCTCGCCAAACTGCACGGCCTGAGCAAGTGCGTTCTGTCCCTGGTTGGCGTCCAGCACCAGCAGCACCTCGTGCGGCGCGCTCGCATCCACACGTTGCAGGACGCGCCGCACTTTCTTCAGCTCCGCCATCAGATGCGATTGGTTGTGCAATCGGCCGGCGGTGTCCGCCAGCAGCACGTCAATGCCGCGTGCACGTGCCGATTGCAATGCATCGAACACGACCGCCCCGGGATCGGCGCCCGCCTGCTGCGCGGCAAACGCAGCACCCGAGGCCTTGGCCCAGACCTCGAGCTGCTCGACTGCAGCGGATCTAAAGGTGTCAGCGGCCGCCAGCATCACGCTCTTGCCCTCCCCGGCGAGCCGCTTTGCAAGCTTGCCGATAGAGGTGGTCTTGCCTGAGCCGTTGACGCCGACTACCAGAATGACAAACGGGCGATGCGCGGGATCGATCACGAGCGGCCGTGCGCAGGGCGCGAGAATTTCAAGGAGTTCCACCCGCAATGCGCCGATGAGCGCATCGACATTGCCCAATTCCCGGCGCGCCACGCGCTGGCGCAGGGAGTCAAGGATGTGTTGGGTTGCCTCGACGCCGACGTCCGCCGCAAGGAGCCGGGTCTCAAGCTCATCGAGGATGGTGGCATCGATGGCGCGCCCACGCACGAGGTCGGCAATATCCACCGTGAGCCAGGAATTGCCCCGATTGAGCCGCGCGCGCAAGCGCTGCAGGAAGCCGCCTGGGGCGTCCGCGCGGCTCTTCTTCGACTCGGATCCGAACATGGATGACCTCGCTGCCGGCGCGTATTGTAGCGGCGGCTGATCGATCCCGTGGCCTGGCAGATTCCTCGCAGAGATACGAGAGGGCGAATCGTGTTCCGCAAACAGCTTATTGCGTTCGCCGGAGCCGTGATGGGATTTCCGGTGATCTTTCTCGTGTGGGACCATGCGGCGCAGCTGTCCGCGCGCGTCACAGTTCCGGCAGACAATGCGGCTAGCCGTCTTGCCTACGCAGCGCACTGGCTCATCCTGCCGGGCCTGACATTGTTGGCCGGAATAGTTGCTGCCGGGCGCCGCGGCTTCATTGCAGATGCGATCGACGGCACGCGCACACCCGCCAATCACGGTCTCGAAATCAATCTGCGTTACAATCAAAATACTCTGGAGCAGACGGTGCTCGTGGCGATCGCCTGGGGAGCCATGGCGCCGCTACTGCCGCGTGATGAGCTGGTGCTGATTCCGGCCATGGCGTTCCTGTTCGCGTTTGGGCGCATCACTTTCTGGATCGGCTACCTGCTGCATCCGCTCGGGCGCGCTTTCGGAATGGTACTGACAGCGGCTCCGACGCTCGCGGCGTATGTATGGCTGGTATCGCATGCATGGCGTGCGCAGGTCCCATGATGTTTACTTTGCGCGCGCGCATATTTTCCGGGGCGACTTCAAATGCACCCGTCGGGCAGTAAGTAGCTCTTGCCGCGCGCTCCCAAAGCAAACGCTGGGCGCCCCGCCGCGCCCGCTCGCGGCGCGCGCTCGCGCGTGCTGCGCATCATCGCCGGGACCTGGCGCGGCCGGCGGTTTCGCTTTACGGACCAAGCTGACATCCGGCCGACGCCTGATCGCGTGCGCGAAACGCTGTTCAATTGGCTGCGCGAACGCGTGCCGGGGGCGCGCTGCCTCGACCTGTGCGCTGGCAGCGGCGCCTTGGGCCTCGAGGCATTGTCGCGGGGCGCCGCGCGCGTGCACTTCGTCGAGAGCGATGCAACTGCGGTGCGCGACCTGCGCGCGCGGCTCATCGAGTGGGGCGCTCAGGGCGGCAGCGTCGAGCGTATAGATGCGCTGCGCTATCTGCGCACCAAACCGGAAGCATTCGACATCGTGTTCCTGGATCCGCCATTTGCCGCGGGCGTGCTGCGTGCGGCCGCGCAGCTGCTGGAAGATCGCGAATGGCTCGCACCCGGGGCTCTGATCTACGTTGAGAGCTCAGCACGCATCGAGCTTCCGGAGCTGCCGCAGTCCTGGCGCCTCACGAAAGCGAATCGCGCCGGAGAGGTCGCGTATCAGCTGTTCGAGCGCGGCGTTGCGGAAGTAACCCAGGAATGAATGGTCATACTCGCGCGCGTTTGCCACCGACCCGCCGTCTGTCGGGTAGTGCTGCAGCTCTAGCGCGCGCTTGAATCATGGAGTGATCCAGGCCGAAGCACCCGCCTCGCAAAGTCGGGACCCGCCGCCAAATCTTCAATAAGCTCGCACGCCAATGTCATCGCAGTCGGCGAATCCATCCGCATCGCATATTCGCGGCAGCGTTGCCTGAGCGCGCGGTCCGCGAGTAGCGCGCGCATCGACTCCACCACGCGTCGCGAGCGATAGCGCGTTTGCGGGATACTGCGGCCGAGACCGAGCCGCTCTATGCGCCAGCCATTATCGAATTGGTCGTGGCCGTTGGGCACGACGAGATGTGGGACGCCGGCTTTGATGCCCTGTGCGAGTGTGCCGATGCCTCCGTGGTACACGAGGAGCGCGGCACGCGGCAGTACCTTGCTGAACGGCAGATATCCGAAGGCGCTAATTCCCGGTGGCAGCGTACGCGGCAGCTGCTCCGGAAAATTGGTGACCAGCATGGCGCGGACACCGAGCTTGCGTGCGGTCGCGACCGATTCCAGAAAAAAGCGCTGCATCGTCGATCCCGCGGACCCCGGCGTGAAGATGACTGGCGGTTCACCGGCGTTGAAGAACTCCTCAGCCTCAGGCGGCACGCGCGCATCGCCCTCAGCACCGTCCCAGAGAGGAAACCCCACCAGATGAGTCTGCGGCGGCCAGTCGGACTGCGGCGGCGCGAACCAATCGGGGAAGAATCCGATTACACATTGCGGGGAGTGCAGCCAGCGACGCAGCACGCGATCGACCGGCGGCAGGCCAAGCGTCGCGCGGAACTCGTTCAGCGGCCGCTTGAGTTCGCGATCAACGACGGCCCAGTCGACCAACCGGAAAAACGACCGCTTGAACCACATCGGCTGCGACGGCGAGATGCGGAACGTGCCTACCATCCCGGAGTCGACGAGACTGCGAATCACGCTGGGCTGCAGGTGCACTGTCGCTGTTGGTATTCCGAGTCTGTCCTGCGCGATGCGAGCTCCGAGCGAGATGCCGGAGGCTGCGACGACGGTGTCAGCATCCGCATGCGCCTCGATCAGGCGATAGATAGTCGCGATTGCCGGCACCATCACCCGCCGCGCGACGACCTCGAATCCTCTGCGCCGATGCCATAAATGCGGATCGGCGATCGCCGCGTACACATCTTCGACGCTTCCGACCGGCAGGAACTGCAAGCCCTGCTGCTCGATCAACGGCTGGAAAAGCGGGTTCGTGATGATTGTCGTGCGATGCCCGCGGGCCCGGAGCGCGAGAGCGAGTGCGATGACCGGATGCACGTCGCCCGCACTGCCGAGTGTGGGCAACAGCACATGCAGCGGCCTCAAGCGAGCGGGCGACGGCGGCATCATCGGCAGTAGATAGCAGCAACCCGACCCACGAAATTAGACCTCGCGAACGCGTCCCTGCAGCAGTGTAGTTGCAGCCACGGCCCGTGTAGCTTAAGCTTCACAATAAATGCCGCTGAGTGATCCGGCGCGTCAATGCGGCCGCCCATCATTTCGCTCAAAGCGGCGGCAAGGCAGAATGCCGCACGTCAATCCGGGCGAGCCCTCCATTCGGACATCATCACTTGAAGCGCAACGCCGTGTATCCCGGGACTTTCGATCCCATCACGACCGGACACCAGGATCTTGTGCGGCGTGCCGCCAGCATCTTCGACCGCGTGGTGGTGGCGATCGCCGCCAATCCCAACAAGACGCCGATGTTCTCTCTGGAGACTCGCGTCGATCTTGCGCAACGTGTGCTCGTTGATGAGCCCAATGTCCAGGTCCTGGGATATTCGGGCCTCACAGTGGAGTTTGCCCGCCAGCACAACCTGACGGTGGTCATCCGCGGTCTGCGCGCGGTGTCAGATTTTGAATTTGAGTTCCAGCTTGCGAACATGAGCCGGCATCTCTCGCGCGAGATTGAGACGGTATTTTTGACGCCGCAGGAGCAATACACGTTCATATCCTCCACCCTCGTGCGCGAGATCGCGGTCCTGGGGGGCGACGTCAGCGAGTTTGTGCATCCGATCGTCGCCGCGGAGCTCAAAAAGCACAGCCGCGTGTGAGTCCGCGACAAACGTCGTGCGCTCCGCGAACAATTCATCCTCCGATTTTTCCTGGCACGAGAAGGGGCGCCATTAGGCGCGTTTGCGCCGCGCCTTGCGGCGCTTGACTCTGGGCAGGCGGGTGCGCTCGGCCGGCGCCGGCAGTTGTCCCGCGCGCGCTAGTTCCACCGCGCGCCATAGGTACCATGCGGCTGCGGTGCGATGCGGGCGCCAGCGCTCCCCAAATGCCGCAAGCGCGCGCGGCGGTGGCATCTTGCGCAGACCGTACGCCAGACGAAAGCCGTTGCGCACGCCGAAATCATCGGCCGGCAGAATGTCGGGCCGGCCGAGCTGAAACATGAGCATCATCTCCACGGTCCAGCGGCCGATGCCACGCACCTGAGTGATGCGCGCGATGATCTCGTCATCATCGATCTCTTCCAAACTTGCGCGCTCCGGTACCGTGCCCTCGAGAGTTCTCCTCGCTAGGTCCTTGAGAGCTGCGATTTTCGCAAGCGAAAAGCCGGCCGCACGCATCCTGCGCTTGGGCGCGGCGAGAACCTCCTCAGGTGTCGGGAAGTCCCCCTTGCCGCAGGAGCTGACGAAGCGCCCCAAAATTGCGTTCGCGGCATTGGCGTGCAGCTGCTGATGCGAGATGGCGCGCGCGAGGGCGCGAAATAGCGTGCATTCCAGTTCCGGCTGCAGGCGATAGGGACCGACTGCTGCAACAAGCCCGGCCATCACGGCGTCGGTGCGCGCAAGGTGCTGCGTAATGCGCTTGGACATCTCAATGCTACTTCTGGCAGGTCGGGCAATAGTAGCTCGAACGTTGCCCTTGATTGAGATGGCGCACCTTCGTGCGGCAGACCCGGCACGCCTGGGCCGCACGCTCGTAGACGAAGAGTTTCTGGCTAAAATAACCCGCTTCGCCGTCGGCGCCGACGTAGTCGCGCAGCGTCGTACCGCCTAAGCGAATCGCCGCTTTGAGCACCGTGCGCACAGCGCGCACCAAACGCGCCGCTTCGATGCGTGACAGGCTGCGCGCCTGGCGCCGAGGACGGATACGCGCGCGAAACAGCGCCTCATTTGCGTAGATGTTGCCGACGCCGACGACCAGATGGCTGTTCATCAGCAGCTGCTTGACGGCGACGCGGCGGCGGCGCGTGACGGCGAAGAGATAGTCGGTGTTGAAGCGGGCGTCAAAAGGCTCGGGTGCAAGCCGCGCGAGCAGCGGGTGCTCGTGCGCGGGCGCGCTCGTGTAATGCAGGCTGCCAAAGCGCCGCGGATCGTTGAGGCGCAGGGATTGGCCCGAATCGAGCACTAGGTCCAGATGATCGTGGGACTTGCGAGCGGTCGCGGCGGGAACGACGCGCAGGCTGCCGGACATTCCAAGATGTAGCAGCAGCGTTCCGGAGTCGAGCGTGAAGAGAAGATATTTGGCGCGCCTCGACGTTCCGATAATGCGCTGGCCTGACACCTGGCGTGGCATGTCTTTCGCAATGGGCCACCGCAACCGCGGCTCATGCACCTCGAGCCGCACGATCCTGCGGCCTACCGCATGGGGTTCAATGCCGCGGCGGGTGGTCTCGACTTCCGGAAGCTCGGGCAAGGCCGCCTATTTGATCTTCGTTTCCTTGTAGGAGACGTGCTTGCGCGCGACCGGATCGAATTTGCGCACTTCCATCTTGTCCGGATGCAGGCGCTTGTTCTTCGTCGTCACGTAGAAATGGCCGGTACCGGCCGAGGAAAGGAGTTTGACCTTTTCACGCATGATGCAGCCCTTGAGGCTAGACCTTCAAACCGTCGGCGCGCAGCTCTGCCAGCACCACATCGATGCCGCGCTTCTCGATCGTGCGCATGGCCTGCGTCGACACGCGCAGCGAGACCCAGCGCTTTTCGGTCTCGACCCAGAAGCGCTGCGTATGCAGGTTTGGCAGGAAGCGCCGCCGCTTTCTGTTGTTGGCGTGAGAAACGCGATTCCCAACCGCAGGGTGCTTGCCAGTGACTTCGCAGACTCGGGACATAAAAACCTTTACAATCAATGCTCTACGCTGGGCGCAAGAATACGAGCTTTGCGAGAGGGCGGGTTTTATACCAGCCTGGCGAGTGCGCCGCAACCTCGAAGATGTCGGCTCGAGAGCTCGGACGTTCCTCGCAATACCGCGTGAGCTTACGGTGCTGGGGTCAACGCGCAACACGCCCCGCGGCTCCCTCGATGAGGTCGAACACGTGGCGGCGCGCAGCGGCGGATCCTGCAGCCGTTAGAGCAGCCCCCGTTCTGCGAAAAATGTTGAGTTCACCATTTTTCGCCGAATCGGGCCTTCTCTGATATGTGGAGTAGCGCGTCCCTGCGCCCAATCCTCCCGCGCTTTCGCGCGGGGGGACTCCACATATTTTTCTAAAGCCTGCGCAACCAACCGAGCAGGCCAGTACCGTCGAGCAGGAACCGCCCGCCGGGCGGAGGCGCGACGGCATCCGGGAAGGCTTGCGCAAGGGCCCGTCGTTTGAGATCAAGATCTGCGCGGGCGTAGCGCATCGTCGTGCGGTCGATCGAGCGCAGCAGCCGAAGGACACTTGGCCACGGCAGGGCCCGCGGTGGCAGCTCGTCGCGGTACATGCGCGGCGTGTCGAGTCCGTCCAGGCGCTCGCGCACAAGGCCGGCATCGTGCGCGTAGAGTAGGAACGCGCGCAGATGCGCGACCTCATGCTGCAGGCTGTGTCGTGAGATGCGCCGCGAGCGGTCCAGAATGAATCGCTCAACGTCATCGCGCGACAGGCTCTGCAGCGAACGACGCCGACTTAGGAGGCACGCCAACAGCGCTCGCAGCGTGAGCCTCTGATGACAGCGCGCTGAGACAGACAGCCCGCGAACCTCGGTGAGGTACTGGTCATACTGTTGGATGAGTCATCAAAGGGTGCCTGCGGCTCGGGCACCAAGCGCTCTTGTGCACGCAGGTAGCGGGTGTAGGCCCGGCGCGTGCCGGCGAAGCTGAAGAGCCTCGAACGCGGATGGCCCTCACGGCCGAAGACGGCCGTGAGATCGGCGTTGTGCAGAACAGGTGGCGCGGTGCCCGGTGAGAGGCGCGGCATAACGAACAGCAGCCGTCGGATGTGGCAATCGATGGTGTAGTCGGTGTAGCCCTCGGCGTGCAGCCACTCGATGAATGCCCGGGCCTCACGCGCCGCCGGGGACGCCTCGATCATCCGGCAGGTGCTGGGACGCAGATCAATGTTCATGGGACCCCTCCTGAGGTGTGCAATGGCAGTGGGAGGGTGACGCCATGGGACTAGGCTTGACAATACGATAGTTATCGAAATATCATACCATTATGAAAGCCAAAGACGTGATCGAAGCCTTGGGCGCGCTCGCGCATGAGCACCGCCTGGGGATCTACAGGCTTCTCGTGGGACAGGGCCCGGTCGGTCTGCCGGCCGGCCGCATCGCATCAAAACTCGGGCTTGTGCCCTCATCCTTGACCTTCCACCTGCAGGCCTTGCAGCGAGCTGGGTTAATCAACCAGCGACGCGAAAGCCGGCAGCTGATCTACAGCGCTGACTTTGACGTCATGAATGGGGTGGTCGGTTATCTCACCGAGAACTGCTGCGCCGGGAGCGGCGAATGCGCCCCGGCATGCAAGCCCGTACGCTCGACGTCCACCAAGCGCGCGGCAAGCGCATGATGACGGCGACATCCAACTCTCGGGCAATCCGAGGGCAGCCTTCCCACGCGATGGTGGGCGCGATGCTGGAGGCAGCGGGCCTTCCGGCCGCAGATGTCAGCGAAGAGCACCTGCGGAACTTTTTTTACGCACCCTACGAGGGATCAGCGCTGGGGCTCGTCGGCCTTGAGCTCTACGGCCACGAGGCGCTGCTGCGCTCGCTCGTTGTCACGCAGCGCGAGCGCGGTAAGGGGCTCGGCCTCGCGCTCGTTCATCATGCGGAAAGCTACGCAGCCTCTCGGGGCGTGCGCTCGATGTATCTCCTGACGCTTACCGCGGAGCCGTTCTTCAAACGCCTGGGCTACGCGCGCATTGATCGCTCGCAGGCGCCGTCCTCCATCAAACGAACGAGCGAGTTCGCGAGCCTGTGCCCGGAGAGCTCGGCGTTCATGGTGAAAACCCTTTATCCCTCAGGGTGATTTATGAAACGACTCCATGTGCATGTCAGCGTGACGGATCTTGCCGCCTCGATCCGTTTTTATCAGACCCTGTTCGGAGCTGTGCCCGCAGTAATAAAGCCCGATTACGCCAAGTGGATGCTGGAGGATCCGCGGATAAACTTCGCGATCTCAACGCACCGTCAACCGGTGGGAGTCAACCATCTGGGCTTCCAAGTGGACACCGATGAGGAACTGCGTGGCATGCGCGCGCAGCTGGAAGCGGCGGATGCTCGAATGGTTGAGGAAAGCGGGCAGCCTTGCTGCTACGCCAAATCAGACAAGTACTGGGTCACCGACCCGACCGGAATCGCATGGGAAACCTTCCACACTTTAGGCGCCATACCGGTCTACGGCGAGGACACGCCCGTTTTTAACCATGGCGCGTCAGTCGTCCCGGTCGAAACTTCGGCGTCCGCATGCTGCGGTCCGGCGCAGGGGTCTGCGGTTGCGGCCAGCTGCCGCGCGAAATGACCGCGGACCGAATCTACAACGTCCTCTTTTTATGCACGGGCAACTCCGCGCGTAGCATCCTCGCCGAATCAATCTTGAACAAGTTAGGCGACGGCCACTTCCGCGCGTTCAGCGCCGGAAGCTATCCGAAGGGCACGGTGCACCCGCTCGCACTCGAACTCCTGGATGCGGAAGGACTGCCGACGGCACAGCTTCGCAGCAAGAGTTGGGATGAGTATGCCGGACCCGGAGCGCCGTCGATCGACTTCATCCTTACGGTCTGCAACAACGCAGCCGGCGAAGCGTGTCCAGTGTGGCCGGGCAAGCCCGCGAGTGCCCACTGGGGTATCCCGGATCCCGCAGTGGTAGAAGGCAGTGAAGGCGAGCGTCGGCAGGCGTTCCGCAAGACTTACCGGGCGCTCGAGGCTCGCATCGAGCTCTTCATCGCGCTGCCTCTCGCATCGCTTGAACCCCAAGTGCTCAAGGCCACTCTGCAAGAGATCGGTCGCGCAGTGCCATGATGCGGCGGCTCGTGGCCGAGGGGCTCGGCTCGATGCTGCTCGCCGCAACTGTGATCGGCTCAGGGATCATGGCTGAGCGGCTCGCGGCAGGAAACCTGGCCGTGGCACTGATCGCCAATACCGGTGCGACGGTTGCGGCGCTTGCGGCGCTCATCGCGCTGCTCGGTCCCATCAGCGGAGGCCACTTCAATCCTGCGGTGTCGCTCGTACAAGCGCTCGAGCGGGTGATCTCCTGGCCCGAGGCGAGCGCGTACGCGCTCGTGCAGATCGCGGGTTGTTGTGCGGGAGCGATGCTTGCGCACGCCATGTTCGCCCTGCCGTTGATCCAGTCCTCGCTTCACGCTCGCACTGGCTTCCCCCAGTGGCTGGGGGAGCTCGTGGCTACGTTCGGTCTTGTGCTCATCGTGCGGGGTGTAAAGCGCCGTGAGGATGCACCCTGGATGGTGGCGGCTTGGATCGGTGCCGCGTACTGGTTTACCTCGTCGACCTCGTTCGCCAATCCCGCCATCACCATCGCCCGCTCACTCTCGAACACCTTTGCCGGCATCGCGCCCGCGCATGTCCTGGGCTTTATCTTGGCGCAGATCTTGGGCGCACTTGTGGCCGTCCCAGTTAGCAGAGTCCTCCAGCCCCAGACGCGTACCGCAACCATCGGAACTTATGTGGAGTAACTGGGCCGGATAGTGGCCTCGCGCGGCGGCGCCACTACCCGAACTCCACATATTAGATAAGTCCACGTTCTGCGAACGACATGCAGGTCCCGTCGCCGACGATGAAATGATCAAGCACGCGGATGTCGACAAGTGCGAGCGCATCCTTCAGCCGGCGCGTGATGAGCTCGTCGGCCTGGCTGGGCTCTGCGATTCCACTGGGGTGTTATGCGCAAATATGACGGCCGCGGCATTGTGCGAGAGAGCTTGTTTCACGACTTCTCGCGGGTGCACGCTCGCGCCGTCGATCGTGCCGCGGAACAGTTCCTCAAAGGAAATCAGGCGGTGCCGGTTGTCGAGTAATGGTGAGCTCACCATTACTGGATTTGGAGCGGTTATTAATGTGCAGTGCCGCGATAGAACCGCCGTGCACGGAGGATTTTCGGCTATTTAGTCAACATTACTGAGGCGGAGTAAGAAGAGTGTCCACCCGCATTGTCGCGGGATCAGGAGGACACCATGCGAACGAGGATCTTTCCGCACTGTTATTCGACGGACTATTCCGCATCGACCGCGGCGCCCTGGCTGGAGGCCTTCGAGGCTTGGCACGATGGCAAGGATTATTGCCTGACGGCTCTTCGATCTCACATCAACGTGGTCAGGCGCGTCTTCGAGACGCACGGACCGATTGCGCTCGACACCCACTTTGCGGACACCGACCTGGTGCGGTTATTCAAGACAAGGGTACGTGTGAAGCAGTTTCGAGGCGCGCGACACGCATTCACGCGTTTTCTAAAGGATCGCGGCCAGTGGAACGCGGCGCGGCTTCGATGCCGGCATTCTGATCTGATCGATCATTACGAGGATTACCTGACCGAGATGCGGGGTCTGGCGCCTACCACAACGGCTGCGCACCTGGTGATCGTGCGCGAGTTTCTAAACGTGCATTGCCGTGCCACCCGAGAGCTTCACGAGTTGACGGTTCGAGATGTTGAGCGCTTCATCGCCAAAAAGAGCAAGCGTCGAGGCCGCAGCGCATTGCAGGCGATCGTCGGGAGTTTGCGCCTGTTCTTGCGCTACTGCCATGATCGCAAGCTCCTGGCAACACGGCTTGATGAGATCGACACACCACGCAAGTACCGGGACGAGCGCCCGCCACGGGCGATTCCGTGGGACTTGGCACAGGCGCTTCTCAAGTCGATCAACCGGCGCTCGCGCATGGGGTGCCGTGACCACGCCATGCTGTATTTGATGACACATTACGGTCTTCGGACTGGCGAGGTGTGTGACCTCAGGCTCGAGGATGTGGATGTCGCGAGACGAGTGCTGCGAGTGAAGCAGAGTAAAACGCACCAGACCCTGACATTGCCGATGACGGAGCAGGCAACCTGCCTTCTCAGGCGATATATGGAGTTCGGGCGACCCCGTACAACACTTCCGCATGTATTCCTGAGTATTCTTGCGCCGCTTCGGCCGGTTTTCCGATCTTCGTGGCGGCTATCTTTCAGCGCCGAGTAAAGGACGCGGGCATCCCGCTTACCGAGTACTCGCCATACTGCCTAAGGCATGGCTTCGCGATGCGTCTCCTCGAGCGTGGCGTCGGCATGAAGGCGATCGGCGACCTGCTCGGACACCGCAACCTAGACAGCACCAGCGCGTACTTGCGGATCAACACCGAGGCGATGCGCGACGTAGCGCTGTCGGTCCCGCGCGCAAGCGTCGGAGGTGCCGCATGAACGACAAGAACTTGGATTGCGCGTTGGCACCGACGGTCGAACGCTACGTTGCGCATCAGCGAGCTCTCGGCAAGCGATTCGAGCGCGAGGCGTATGAGCTCTCGCGCCTCGTTAAATACGTGCAACGTGCCGGCGCCTCCGACGTCAACGCGTCGCTCTTTGATGGCTGGAGTCGGTCCTGTTGCGGTAGCAGTATGAACGCTCGTCGCGGGGCGCAGCTGGTCGTGCATAGGTTCTGCCGCTACCGTCGCAGGATTTATCCGGAGTGCTTTGTGCCGGATGCGACGCGCTTCGCGCGCCGCACCCAAGGCCGAGTCCCGGTGATTTTCGGAGCGCCCGAGGTGACTCGGATGCTCAAGTTCGCGGCGATGTTGCCGGGCAGTGCCTCCTATCCTTTGAGCGGGCCGGGGCTCCGGTTAATCATCATTTTGCTCTACACCACTGGGATGCGGCGGGGCGAAGTGGAACGCCTGGCGCTCTCAGATATCGACCTCAAGAGCGGAACGATTCGGATTCGAGATTCGAAGTTCCACAAGACGCGCATCATTCCGTTATCCAGCAGCACTCTCACAGCCGTGCGGGCGTACCTGCGCGTGCGGCTCGCACCACCATGGGATATCGGGCCTGGCGCTGCGGTTTTCGGCCATCAGCACGGGGTTGTGGAGTTTCGGGGGTATTCTGGCGGCGGTATGCACCAGCTCGTGCGAACCGCGCTCGCCGCCGCGCGCGTCACTGATGCCGACGGACACACAGCTCATGTCCACGATTTTCGACACAGCTTCGCGGTCCAAGCATTGCTACGCTGGTATCGCCAAGGCGTCGATGTCAGTGCGAAGCTCCCGCAGCTCTCGATGTACATGGGGCACGTCTCGATCGCCTCGACCGCGCACTATTTGCACTTCATTCCAGAGATTGCGCGGGCGGCCAGCCGTCGGTTTCACCGAGAGTTCGGCGTCCTCATCGGAGGTGTGTCATGAAGAGAGCGCCCCGACCGAACGCACTCGCGCGCGTGCTGGTGAAGTATTTTCAGGAGTATCTGCCGACCCTACGTGGCATGAGCGCCCACACCATCCGCAGCTATCGCGATTCGATTATTCTGTACCTACGGTTCGCCGCCGTCCGCGCACACAGCCAGGTCGAAGCGCTCGATATTGAGGATTTCACCTCGGATCGGGTCGGCGAGTTTCTCACCGACTTGGAGCGTACACGGGGCAACGGGATATCAACGCGCAACGTGCGCCTCGCCGCGCTGCACACCTTCGCGCGGTTTGCCGCGAGTGAGGCACCCGAGTACCTGGGTGAGCTGCAGAGGATCCTCGCGATCCCCTTCAAGCGGGGCAAGCGGCAAGTCCCACTCGAGTACCTCGATCAGAAGGAGGTCGAAGCGCTGCTCGCCACCCCGGCACACCCCACCAACTCGGTCGAGCGCGACCATGCGCTCTTCGCCTTGATGTTCAACACCGGCGCCCGCGTGCAGGAAGTGCTGGATCTCAAGGTGCGCGATGTCCGGCTCACGGCGCCATTCCAGGTCCGATTGCATGGCAAGGGTAACAAGATGAGGATCTGTCCGATCTGGGCGCACACGGCGGCGCGTCTGCGCCGCCTGATCGAACGTTCGCCTTGGACAGCGGAACCGGATAGTCCGTTGTTCGTGAACCTGCGCGGGGCTAAGCTGAGTCGATTCGGTGTGCGCTATTTGCTCAAGAAGCGGATCGTCAAGTGCATCGCCGAGGCGCCTTCCTTGGCCGGTAAGCGTATCCATCCGCATTCCTTGAGGCACACCACCGCGATCCATCTGCTCAAGGCTGGCGTTGATTTTGCGACCATAAGCCAGTGGCTTGGCCATGCTTCACTCAACACAACAATGACCTACGCTCGGGCGGATCTCGACTTGAAGCGTCAAGCGCTGCTGCAGGTATTTCCGGATGCGCCGCGGCCGCCGCGGGGCGGCCAAGTCCGCTTGGACCGACTCGATGTCGTGGGGTGGCTGCGACGACTGTGACATCAGGAGAGCGTCGGATCCAGAGATGGGTCTGGATCCGACCGCATCGCTTCATCGCTTGTTATGATTGGCGTGCCCTATGAGCTGGACGCAAATACTCGTTTTACCTATAACCATTCTGTTGGTCGGGTGGCTTGCAAAACGCGCTCGCAGACCTGTCCCAGTGGTTGATGGATTCCGCCTCGTGCGTTATTCGCCAGTGTATCGTTGGCTCGCGGTGGCCCTCTGTGTGGCGCTGCTGACCTGCGGAAGTGCGCTTATACCCGCCATTCTGGAAGATCGTCGCGCTTCGACAGGCACACTTGCTTTTGCGGTGATGATAATTCTTGTAGTGGTGTTGCTTTCGATTTACGGGGTGCTGTTTACCTGGCGCAATTGGGTGAAATACAACGGGGAGACGTTGATCAGCAGCACGACCTGGATGCGACCACAGACACTTAGCTTGGCGGACCTCCGGTTCACTGGCGAGTTTGGTCCACGCGGCCATAAATACACGACCGCCGCAGGCGGCATAGCCTACGTCAATTCCTACCAACAAGGCGCATCGGACCTCATCGATTTGCTCTCCCGCCAGTAACGCTGTACCAGTGTCGATGAGCGGAAGCAGGCCGAAGAAACCCGATTAATAATGTTGACTGCTATCGCTGGCTTCTTCGGAGACATCGTTAGCTCGAACGATTGCTCAACATAAATAGCGACTCCACATAAGTCCAGGTGCAGGCAGCAGAATACTTCGTAGGCGCGATCCCGCAGCTGGGTCATGAGAAAGGCGCGGGTGGCCTCCGGTGCGGTCAGCACGGAGCCAATGCACATGGCTTCGCGGAAGTGGCGCCTGCCGAGCTCGAGAGCCGCCTGAATTACACAATAGCGCGTAGGTCCGAGCCCGCGCTGGCTCATGAAGCGCGTGCGCTCCAAGCTGAATAGTGCGCGCAGTGAGCCGAATTCCATGAGCAGATGACGCGCGAGCTCCACCGCCGAGTGACCGCGCACGCCCGACCCGAGGAGCACTGCCAGGAGCTCGGCCTCGGAGAGACCCTGGGCACCGCGCTCGATCAGCTTTTCCCGCGGCCGCTCATTCTTTGGCCAGTCACGAATGCTCAAGGTTCACTCCAGATCGGAGCGCCAGTGTGGGGCTGACCTGGATGCAACGCGACGCGCACATCGTGTGTAGAACACCTGAAAGGGACACAGATACACAGCCACTTCGAAAGTGCGGCCGGCGGCGCTACTCTAGGTGCTGTGATCTTGCGGCGACCCTAAGCACTCAAATTGAGGCACTAGACGTGCAGCGTTCTACGCGCGACAGGGACCCGCGAGCGAGGTGCTGCGGGTCGGCGAACAGCCGACGCCCGATCCCGGGCCGGGCGAGGTTCTGTTCCGAGGCCGAGCGCGTTTTTATGAATCTGCTTCATCGCTGCGCGACCACCGCATTTTTGCCCTGAAGTGTCATCAGCGCTGCCAGCACTTGTGTCAGCTGCTGCTTAAGAGCATGAATTTCGGCGTCCTGGGCGGCGTTCTTTTGCTGCTGCTTCTGCACCTCGTTCACCAGCATCGGCGCAAGCTCGTCATAGCGCACCCCGTCGATCCGTCCCGTCGTGGCATCGCGCACGACCAGCTCCGGGTACACTTCAGCTACTTCCTCGGCGATGAGCCCGTACTGGATCGGCTTTTCACCCGAGGCGTCTGCCTTCTTGTAGCGGAACTTGACCGGCCGCAGCTGCAACAGCCGCTCGCTCGCGCTCGCTATCGGTTGGATGTCTTCCTTGTACCGTATCGAGGATGACACCGAACCCAGCTGACCACTTGAATCGATGAAAACCGCCGTGCCCGCGGTTGCGGTCTTTATGCCATAGATGCCCGCGATGTAGGTGGCTGATTGGGTCGAGGTCGTGCCGGTGATCGTGCCGATGCGGATTACTCCGCTCTCTGCCTTTACACCGGGGCTCCCGATATCGATGTTGTAGCTGCCCGTCGTGAGGTTGAAGCCCGCGTGATACCCCTCCGAAATGTTGTTATTGCCCGTCGTGTTGGAAGCGAGCGCATGCAGTCCGGTCGCCGTGTTTTGAGTGCCGCTCGTGTTTGCGTAGAGCGCCTCGTAGCCGGAGGCGGTGTTGCTATTGCCGTTGTTCATATAGAGCGCTTCGTACCCGGAGGCGGTGTTGTAGTCGGCAGTGGTATTGAAATAGAGCGCAGTGCCGCCAACGGCGGTGTTATAGGCGCCGGTTGTGTTGCCATAGAGCGCCGTTATCCCGGAGGCGGTGTTGTAGCCGCCGGTCGTGTTGCCATCGAGCGCTTCGAAGCCGAAGGCGGTGTTGGCGAAGCCGTTGTTGCTGTAGAGCGCAGCGTACCCGGAGGCGGTGTTGTAGCCGCCGGTCGTGTTGGAACGGAGCGCGTAGACGCCAAAGGCGGTGTTGTCGCCGCCGTTCGTGTTTGCATAGAGCGCCTGGTACCCGGAGGCGGTGTCGTCGCTGCCGTTCGTGTTGGCATAGAGCGCCTCGTACCCGGAGGCGGTGTTGTAGGCACCTGCCGTGTTGAATAAGAGCGCGTCGGATCCGACGGCGGTGTTGCCGGAACCGGTGCTATCACCGAGCGCCTGGTACCCGAAGGCGGTGTTGTTGTTGCCGGTTGTATTGGAATAGAGCGCCTCGTACCCGGAGGCGGTGTTGTAGGCACCTGTCGTGTTAAGCACGAGCGCTTCGTCCCCCAAGGCAGTGTTGTCTGCGCCGGTCGTGTTGGATTGGAGCGCGTGAAATCCGGAAGCTGTGTTGGATTGACCGCCGTTCGTGACGGCTGGCCCGCCGAGCGCGCCGGTCCCCATTCCTGTGTTTTGGTTTGAATCGCTCGTGTCGTTCGAGGACGGCACTTGAGCGAACGCTGCGCCTGAAAGCGCAAGGGTGGTGATTAAACCTAAAGTCGATCCATAGAGACTGTTCATGGCGTATTTTTGACCTTAATGTTCGATTTAACTTAATGGTGTTCGCTCGCGGCAAGGATACCGATGGCCAATGCGGCAGCTATCGCATCAATGAATTCGTTGTTGACACGTGAAAAAGTACGCCTTTGCGGGCGCGAGTCAACCGAGCTGCAGGGATGCCGAGCGCGGCCTCGGGGCGCTAATAACCGGAGCAGATCTCAAGTTGGCTAAATGCCCAGTGTCCGGTCGACGAAGGCATGCGTGTGTCCCACGAGACCATCAACCGCACTCTTTATATCCAGTCGCGCGGAGCGCTCAAAAAAGCAGCTCCTGCGGCACCTTCGCTCCGAACGCAAGCTCCGACATTCGCGCAAGGCAGGCACGCATACTGAGTTGCGTGGGCAGATACCCGATGCTCTCTCCATCCGCGAGCGTCCTGCGGAAGTTGAGGATCGAGCGGTTTCAGGTCACTGCGAAGGAGATCTGATCAGCGGCTCCAAGAAGAGGCACACTGTGCCCTTGGTCGAGCGACGCTCGCGCTTCACAGCACTGGTCAAGGTCCCAATCGCGAGACTGTGGCCGTGGTAAAGGCCCTGACTCGACAGCTCCGCATGCTTCCTGCATCGTTACGACGCTCGCTGACCCGGGATCGGGGCCACGAGCTGTCCCGACATAAGAGCTTCACGGTGGCGACCAATGTGAAGGTCTACTTTTGTGATCCGCACAGTCCCTGGCAGCGCGGGACCAACGGGAACACCAATCGTCTGCTTAGACGAGTAACGCGCGATTCTATACATCCATTCTTCGTGCGCACGCAACAGTTGTCGTTTACGGAACGTCCGCTGGCGAGACATCTTTGTCCGGACTTGGGCTGATGCTGAACTTGATCGGTCTGCAATATTTTCTGGTCTATGAACTTCGCATAGCTGACAGGGCAGCCGGCCTCGCTGAGTTCGGCCGCCTGCTCGATGAGGGCCGGCTGTCTCACACCATCGCCAGGCGCACGAGCTCCTCGAGCGCCGCCAGATCATCGGCAATGTCGTTCTCGACATCGAATAAGCAAATAACCAAACCGGCAGCTCCAGGCTGTGGGGATGCCGTGTCAAGCGTGCACAGGTCACGGGAAATCGAGCGCGTGCGCGGAAGCGTTTGCGTGTTTGCGGACGGCCGCCGGATAATCGGCCGAGCGGTCAAGGCGCATTTATGAACGGTACTAAAATTCTGCTCGGTGTTACCGGCGGCATCGCGGCCTACAAGAGTCCTGAGCTCGTGCGTCGCCTGCGTGAGCGCGGCGCTGAGGTCCAGGTCGTCATGACGGCGGCTGCACAGCAGTTCATCACGGCGGTGTCTTTGCAGGCCGTGTCGGGCCGGCCGGTGCGCAGTGAGCTTTGGGATCAGGCCGCCGAGGCCGCCATGGGGCACATTGAACTTGCGCGCTGGGCGCAGCTGGTGCTGATAGCCCCGGCGAGCGCGGGATTCATTGCGCGCCTCGCAACCGGCCAGGCAGATGATTTATTGACGACACTGTGTCTTGCGACCGAGGCGCCACTTGCCATCGCTCCTGCGATGAATCGCGTCATGTGGGCGCATGCGGCCACCCGTGCCAACGTTGCACTCCTCGAGCAGCGCGGCGTCAGCGTGATCGGCCCGGCTGAAGGGGAGCAGGCCTGCGGCGAGACCGGCATCGGCCGCATGGACGAGCCGGCCGAAATCATCAGCCGGGTTTTAGGGCTGCTGCGGCCCGGCGGTCCGCTCGTCGGGCGTCGCGTTCTCATTACTGCAGGGCCGACGCGCGAGTGTATCGATCCGGTGCGTTTCATCAGCAATCGCAGCTCCGGCAAGATGGGCTTTGCAGTTGCGCATGCCGCGCGCGAGGCGGGGGCCGAGGTGATTCTGGTGAGCGGCCCGGTCACTCTGCCGACACCTCCGGGGGTGCGCCGCATCGAGGTCGAAAGCGCCGAAGACATGCTCGCCGCGGTCCTGCGCGAAGTCGATCGCACGGACATTTTCATCTCGACAGCCGCCGTTGCCGACTATCGGCCGACGGTGACCTACGATCAGAAAATCAAAAAGACATCCGATCACATGGACCTGACGATGGAGCGTACCGCGGACATCGTCGGCACCGTGGCGGCGCGCGGCCAGCGGCCATTTGTCGTAGGTTTTGCGGCCGAGACCGAGATGGTCGAACAGAATGCCCGCAGCAAGCTTATGAAGAAAAATCTCGACATGATTGCGGCCAACGAGGTGGGAACCGGCAAGGCCTTCGATTGCGAGGACAATCATCTCGTCGTGCTGTGGCGCACGGGCCGCAGGGAGCTCGGGCGGGCCCCCAAGTCCACATTGGCCGAACGACTCGTGGCTCTGATCGCGGAAGTCCTGGCGGAGCGCGCGAGCGGCGCTGAGCGCGGCACGGCACACGCGTGACCGGCACCCGTGTACCGCTGCGGGTGCGGATCATCGATCCGCGGCTCGGGGTCGATTTTCCCCTGCCCCAATACGCCACCACAGGTTCTGCCGGACTTGATCTGCGAGCCTGCCTGGAAAAGCCGCTTGAGCTTGCGCCGGGTCGGGCCGAACTCATACCGACGGGCCTTGCAATCCACCTGGCGGATCCGGGATTAGCCGCCATGATTCTGCCACGCTCAGGGCTTGGCCATCGCCATGGCATCGTGCTCGGCAATCTCGTTGGCCTGATCGATTCGGACTACCAGGGTGAGCTCATGGTGTCGTGCTGGAATCGCGGCCAGGAGCCCTTCACGCTTAAGCCGGGCGAGCGCATCGCCCAGCTCATCGTCGTCCCGGTGGTGCAGGTCGATCTTGAGATCGTCGCGAACTTCGAAGCGACGGCGCGCGGCGCCGGAGGATTCGGGCATTCAGGCCGGCATTAGCGCTCAGCGCGGCTGCATGCGCGCGGCGCGCAGCGTTTTGTAGCGCTGAATGTCGCTGTCGAATTCGGCCCGCACCGCGGATGCTTCCTTGTCTTTGGTAGCGAGCGTATCGCGTATGGTGCGCAGCTCGCTCATCGTCCTGACCAGATTCTCGGCGAGTTCGTCCGGCATTTTGCGGGCTCCCGGCCGGCTCGTGTAGGGCTTGTACAGCATGGCCTGGGACTCGAATCCGGCGAGGCGCGAGTTGAGAGTCACGACATACTGTTCCGCGGCGACGTGCTGGCCGTTCAGTTCGGCAAGCCGTGCGTCGCGCAAATCCTCGATATCCTTCGCCGAGGTGTAGGTCGTCAGCAGGAAGCTGTCATGCTGTTCCAGGTGTGCCTCTTCCTGATCGCGGCGCGCCTGCTCGGCAATTTCCGCACCGCTCTTCTGCGCATCAAGCCGCCCGACCTCGACTCCCTCGCGGTTGAGGATCGAGCGCTCCTTCTGGGCGTCCTGCGCCGGGATGCGATCCCCATAATGGACCACCCCCTTTTCGTCGACCCAGCGATAAACGACGGATTTCTTCGTGTCGTCAGCGCACGCAAGCCCGATGCCTGCAGACGCAAGACACAAGGCCAACAGCCACTTCCGCACCGCCATTCCCGTCACCATAGGACAATACAATGAACCATCTTCTGGCCAACCGGGACCGGGTCGCAAGTCTCTAGCGCACACCGTAGCGCTTCTGATAGGCGCGCAGAGCTGTGAGCTGTTCCTCAGAAACGACAAAATCCTCACTTTTGCGGCGCGCCAGAGCCTCAACCAGAGTGCTCAGGGTGAGGATGCTCACACAGCGAATGCCGTGCTCTGCCTCCAGTTCCTGGGCCGCCGACTGTGCGCCGAGCCCCCGCTCCTGGCGATCGAGCGCCAGCAGGATCGCGATGGGATTTGCACCGGCGTCGCGGATGAGGTCGATGGCCTCGCGCTTGGCGGTGCCGGCGGCAATCACGTCATCGACGATGACCACCCGCCCGGTGAGTGCTGCACCTACGATATTGCCGCCCTCGCCGTGTTCTTTGGCCTCCTTGCGGTTGAAGGCATAGGGGACGCTGCGCTGATGCAGGTCGGACAGAGCGATGGCGGTCGCAGTCACGAGCGGAATGCCCTTGTAGGCGGGACCGAAGAGCATGTCGAATCCGATTCCCGAACGGATGAGGGCCGCGGCGTAACAGCGGCCGAGAACGGCCGCCGCCTCACCGTCGCTGAACAGTCCGGCATTGAAAAAATAGGGACTCTCGCGACCGGATTTCAGTGTGAATTGCCCGAAACGCAGCGCTTTGCGCGCGAGCGCAAGATCGATGAATGCGAGTTGATCATCGTGCACGACGTGGCCCCCGCGCGCGACGGTGACATCGGGCGAGTGCAGCTGTCAATGACGGAGTCCCCGCCGGATTTTGAAAGATGCGGCACTGCCGTCCCCTGCGCCGTTATCATGCTCAAGTGCGTACCAACTCTGCGAACATCGACGGCGCGGGGCCGGCGGCAGCTGCCTGCGCGCGGTGCCAAGCACCGAAGCAGTGTGCGCTCCTGCGCGCTCGTTTGACCGCAACCTGGAGTATCTCTGTCGTGCACTTGCAGCGCGGCAGCGGCGCGCCGCGCTCGATGGGCAGCGGCGTTTGAAAGGCTGGCGGGCGGCGCTTGGCGTCTATCGGCAGCCGCGCGTGCTGTCGATGCTGTGTCTCGGGTTCTCCGCAGGCCTGCCGTTTTATCTTGTTTTTCAGACCCTGTCGGCGTGGCTGCGGCAAAGCGGCGTTCATCTCTCAACCATCGGGATGCTCTCCTGGGTGGGCATTGTCTATTCCATCAAGATCCTCTGGGCGCCGATTGTCGATCGCGTGCCGCTGCCGGTGCTGCATCGGCTGCTCGGCCGGCGCCGCAGCTGGATGCTGCTTGCGCAGGCGGGAATCGCGGTCGGCCTCGTCAACATGTCATGGAGCGACCCTGTCGCGGGCGTGCTGCGTATCGCCGCCTGGGCGGTGTTCGTCGCCTTCTGGGCGGCGACGCAGGACATCGCGGTGGACGCCTGGCGGATTGAATCCGCCGGGGTGCAGATGCAAGGAGCCATGGCGGCGGCTTATCAGATCGGCTATCGCGTCGCGCTGATCGCCGCGAGCGCCGGCGCCTTTACGCTCGCCGACCGCATCGGCTGGCATGCAAGCTACCAGATGATGGCCGCACTCGTTGCTGTCGGGCTCCTGACGACACTCCTTACGCGCGAGCCGCACCCGCATGCGCAGCGCGATTCAATTGAGCGCGAAGGCCGAGTCGTTGCGTGGGTTGCGGCGCGCGCGCACTGGCCGCGCATCCTGCGCGAGAGCGGCGCATGGATAGTCGCGGCGGTGGTGTGTCCTCTCATTGACTATTTCGCGCGCTACGGTCTGCGGCTCGGGCTCCTCACCCTGGTATTCATGGGCACCTACCGGCTGACCGAATTCACGATGGGATCGATGAGCACGCCGTTCTATATTGATCATGGCTACACGCTCACGCAGATCGCGACGGTGGTTAAGGTGTATGGGCTTCTGATGTCGCTCGTCGGCGTGTTCATCGGCGGCATACTGGTTGCAAGAATTGGCCTGCTGCGCTCGCTGGTCCTCGGCAGCGTCATGATCATGCTGTCAAATGCGGGCTTTGCGGCGTTGGCGAGTACCAATACGGCAACCCTCGTAGGGCTGGGTCTGGTCAATGGGCTCGACAATCTTGCTCTTGGAATACACGGTACGGCGCTGATCGCGTTCCTGTCGAGTCTGACGAGTCCCAAATACACCGCAACCCAGTACGCCCTGTTTTCGTCCCTGTACGCACTGCCCGGCAAAATTCTCGAGGGCACTTCCGGCTTCGTGGTGCAGGCGATAGGGTACCCGGCGTTTTTCCTCTACACCGCCTCCTTGAGCCTGCCGGCGCTGCTACTTCTGTACTGGCTGACGCGCTCCAACCTCTATGCCCGATTCCGCGTCGATTGACGTCGAACGCGTGATTTGCCGCTTCGCCGAAGTGACCGATCCGGGCGCGCGCGGCTTTACGATCGGCACGGGGGATTGGCCGCTGCGCGGATTCATCGTGCGTGTGCGCACCGAAGTGCGCGGCTATGTCAATCATTGTCCGCACGCCGGCCATCCGCTTGACCTCACGCCGCACCGCTTTCTCACTCACGACGGGGCGCTCATTCTGTGCGGATCGCACGGCGCGCTCTTCGACAAGCTCTCCGGGTACTGCATCGCAGGGCCATGCGTGGGCCGATCGCTGCGGCCGATTCCGCTGAAGCTCGAAGCGGGATTCGTGATGCTTGCCGACGAGGTGGACGTCGGCGCCCTTGCGCACTCGGTGGGCGCGCTTATCTGAAGCGGTCTATGCCCTCGAGTGGACTTGCGCGCAGATCGCGCTCCTGGGAGGTGTTATCGGACCCCCAGTCCTCTTCCGGCGGATCGACATCGACTGAACCGCTCCAGTCCTCCGGCGCTTCACCGGCTTCGATCGCGCCATCCTTCCATTGCGCGTCCCAGTCCTCGCGTTCCAATTCCTCGATGGTGCCGTCGAAATACTGGATCTCGATGGTGCCATCATCCTCGTCGTACGCGACGACCTCGAAGAGCACGCCGCTCGGATTGCGATACCAATTGCCGATCATCGGTTGCGAAATCGTCGTCATGGCATCTCCTTAAATCGCCCTGCATTGCTGACGTGCCTTCTTCCTGAACGCACGGCGCAGCGTCGCGGATCCCTGCGAGCACTGCTATGCTCGATCAGGCACCGGCCGGGCGCGAAATCATGTTGCTCCTCGCGTGTGATGCTTTCAAGAATTAATTCGTCGTGCACCGATCATGGTCGAGCAGCTCATCAAGTTCTTCGTCGTGTTCCTGTTCGTGGTCGAGCCCGTATCCCTGATTCCGCTGTTCAACGGCCTCACTGACGGCGCAAGCCCGGCCTATAAGCACAGGATGGCTGTGAAGGCCGTCACAATATCCGGTCTGATCATGCTGCCCTTCGCCTTCGGCGGCGCCGAATTCCTGCGGCTCCTGGGGATCAGCCTCGCAGCCTTTCGGATCTTTGGGGGCCTACTGCTCTTTCTGATCGCGCTCGAGATGGTCTACGCGCGCGAGTCCGGTACGCGCACCTCGAGCACCGAGCGCGCCGAGAACCAGCGGCGGGCTGACGTGTCGGTATTTCCGCTCGCCTTTCCGTTCATTTCCGGGCCCGGCGCGCTGGCAACCATACTGCTGTGGTTCGGGCCGGTGCGTCTGGGAAGCCAGCCGGTCATGTTCCTGGGCCTGCTAATTGCCGCCACGCTTGTGCTTGTGATTACTCTCGCCATGATGTGGCTCGCCGACCCCCTGCAGCGAGTACTGGGCGTCACGGGTGCGAACGTCGCGAACCGCTTGGCGGGGGTGATCCTGGGCGCCCTCGGCGTGCAGTTCGTCATCGACGGCCTGCACAGCAGTTTCTGACGTCCGAAGCGATAAGCTCGCGCCGCCAATTCAGCGCACGCGGTAAGCCAGGTTCCACACTGAATGTCCGAGGCGCTCGCCGCGCAGCTCGAACCGGGTCGCGGCGCGCTCCTGCGCGCGCGGCATGAAGCGCTCCGGCGCGGCCAGGTTCGCAAGCTCGGGCGCCGCATCGAGCACTTCGAGCATCTGCTCGGCATAGGCCTGCCAGTCGGTCGCGAGCCGCAATACGCCGCCTGCCTTTAACCGCCCGGTCAGGAGCGCGACGAACGGCGCCTGGATCAGACGGCGTTTGTGATGGCGCTTCTTGGGCCAGGGATCGGGAAAGAGGATGATCACCTCATCGATTGAGCGTGGCGGAATCTGCTCATCGAGCACCGCGACGGCGTCGTGACACACGATGCGCACATTGGTGAGTTGCTGCGCCTCGAGCGCGAGCAGCAGGCGTCCGACGCCCGGACGGTGGACTTCCACGCCGAGGTAATCGCACTCCGGATGAGCTTTGGCGAGCGCCGCCAGATGATCCCCGTTGCCAAAGCCGACTTCGATGACCCGCGCGGCGCGCCGCCCAAAGAGCGCATCCAGATCCAAAGGCTGCGATGCGAAGGCAACGCCGAACCTTGGCCATAACTCGAGGAGCGCGCGCTCCTGCGCCGCCGTCAAGCGCCCGGCGCGGGTCACGAACGAATGCACGGTGCGGGCGTGTCCGGATTGAGTCGGGTGAGTCATGGGGTGAAAGGCCAGCGATGGCGAAGATTTGAGCGACGCTGCAGGGCTGTGCCCCAGTGTAAGGCGCGTTATCGTACACCCCCCGATCTTGCTCGAGGCGCGCGCATGTATAGAGACCGGCTCATTTGGAACCTGATTCCGCTCATGTGGCTCGCGTGGTGTTGCTACTGGGTCATCTCCGCGCACGGTGCCAAGCGCACCGTGCGCCGCGAATCACTCGCCTCGCGGATCTCGCACGTGCTGCCGCTCATCGTCGGTGTCCTGCTGGTGGCGCTGCCACATCTGCCATCGGCCGTATTTGCCACGCGCATCCTGCCGAGGACGCTTGCAACCTACTGGACCGGGGTGGCGCTCGTCTTTTTGGGGTTGGCATTTGCCGTGTGGGCGCGGCGCCACATCGGCAGCAATTGGAGCGGCACGGTGACCGTCAAAGAAAACCATGTGCTCGTACGCACCGGGCCGTACGCCTGGGTGCGGCATCCCATCTACACAGGCCTCCTGGTCGCCATCCTCGGCAGCGCGGTCGCGCGTGGTGAACTGCGCGGGGTGTGGGCCGTATTGCTGTGCAGCTTCGCTTTCGTGCGCAAGCTGCGTATCGAAGAGCGCTGGATGCGGCAGGTGTTTGGCGCGGAATACGAGCGTTACCGTACAACGGTCCCGGCGCTGATACCGCTCGCGCCGCGCTAGCGCGCAGATCGTATGCGCATTCCTTTCAACGCCGGTGCGGGCTAGAATTTGCCTGCGGGCGGGTGTCGTCTAGTGGCAAGACATGAGCCTCCCATGCTCAGAACGAGGGTTCGATTCCCTTCACCCGCTCCAAATCCGTGACCGCCGGTTGCAAAGCCGACCGCCTCCGCGCCGCCGCCCCGAAGTACGCGATGCACGCCATCAACATTTGCGCGGCTGAGTCGGGTAGCCCCCATTCCCGCCGACGAGTCTGCCACACACGCCGGCGCCCCCAATGTTTGGAGCGTGAAATCCGTCGGATCCCGAGGCGCAAGAACAGTGTGCGGCGTCTCGTTTGCGCTCATTCATCTTTGTTAACTTAAGGACGTATTCCCCATCGACTATTTTGGTCCTGCGAATGCATACTACGCGCGGGGCGAATGAAGGAGGTGCAATGACGATTTTAACCGTCAGGCATGTCACTACATATAAGTACAAGCAGCCGGTTGCCTTCGGCGAGCATCGGATGATGCTCTTTCCGCGGGAAGACCACGACCAGAGGCTCCTCGAACTGAAACTCGATATCGCGCCCGAGCCCACCCAGCTTCGCTGGAGCCGGGATGTTTTCGGCAACCGCGTCGCGGTTGCGCGCTTTGCGACGCGGGCCGCGACTCTGCGCTTCGAAAGCGCCATGAGCATCGAGCAGTCATTGACCGAATTCGTCGAGGCGGACATAGAAGATTTCGCCCGTAACTGCCCATTCACCTATGCGCCGGAAGACCAGCCGCACCTCGTGCAGTTCATTGAACGGCACTCCCCGGACCCGGAGCATCGCATCGATGCGTGGGCGCGCGATTTTCTGCAGAACAGCGGATCCAGCGGCACGCGCGCGGTACTTGAGAGGATGACCCGCGGTATCCACGAGACGTTCAAATACAAGGCGCGCCATGAGAAGGGGATACAGGAACCGCTGCACACTCTTAGTACGCGTAGCGGCAGCTGCCGCGACATGGCGGTGTTCATGATGGAAGCGGTCCGCTCGCTGGGACTGGCCGCGCGTTTCGTATCCGGGTACCTGCACGTGCGCAGCTCCGGCGCTGGCCGTGTCCGCGGTGGCAACACCCACGCGTGGGTGCAGGTATTTGTGCCCGGCTGCGGCTGGATGGATTTTGATCCGTCGAGCGGGATCATCGGCAACCGCGGTCTGGTGCGTGCCGCGGTCGTGCGCGATCCGCGCCAGGCCATACCCCTGTACGGGGTCTACATCGGCGCTCCCGCGGACAGCCTGGAGATGAACGTCGCGGTGCATGTCAGCACTGCAGGCGCGCACGAGAGCACTCCCCTCGCAACTCCGGGCTCAGGTGACATAATGAGGTTGGCACGCATGCAGTCCTGAAGCGTTGCGGGCGCGGCCCTTGCTGCGTACCCCGGCCCTCGGGTACCGGCGAGAAGTAAGTTTCAGGCCGCCGCGCCTGTGTGCAGGCAACCCACACCACGCATCGAAGGAGGCCCATCGTGCAGATCAAAGTAGGCTATGAGTTGATCTACGAGTGTCCTCAGCCGACGCCGATGATCATGGTGGTGAACATTCACTATTCGCGTGCCTCCGATCTGCTGGTTCCCGATCACGTCACGACCGACCCGTCCCTTCCGATCGGGGTCTATCGCGACAGCTTCGGCAACTGGTGCAGCCGTATCGTCGCGCCCCCCGGGCGCACTAAGATCACCACCACCGCAATCGTCAAGGACTCGGGCCTGCCCGACATCATTCGGCCGGAGGCGCAGCAGCATGCGATAGAGGACCTGCCCGAGGAGGCCCTGGTTTTCCTTCTGGCAAGCCGCTACTGCGATCTGGAAAAACTCACATGGACCGCCTGGAACCTGTTCGGCAACACCCCGCCGGGCTGGGCCCGGGTCCAGGCGATCTGCGATTTCGTGCACAACCACATCACCTTCGGCTATCAGCATGCGAGCTCAACCAGAACCGCCTGGGAGGCGTTCAATGAACGCCGCGGCGTATGCCGCGATTTCGCGCATCTTGCGATTACCTTCTGCCGCTGCATGAATATTCCGGCGCGCTATTGCACCGGATATCTCGGCGACATAGGCGTCCCCCCGGTGGATGAACCGATGGACTTCGCTGCCTGGTTTGAAGTCTTCATCGGCGGGCGCTGGTACACCTTCGATGCGCGCAACAATACGCCGCGGATCGGGCGCGTGCTGATGGCGCGCGGCCGCGACGCGATCGACGTCGCGATAACCACGACCTTCGGCAGCAACGCGTTGGTCGGATTCACCGTTTGGAGTGACGAGATAAAGCCGGCATGAGCTCGCGGCCATCGCCGCCAACGGATAGCGCGGCCACAGAAGTGTTGGCTCCGAGCGCCGGCGCGCTTGCCTTCAAGCCGCGAGCGCAGCGTTCAGGAAGTCTGCATGGAGCGCGCGGGGATCTCCGCGACGGCGGACATCTTCTGCCGCGCATCGCTCGGCATCTGCGCCTGGCTCTGTATGGCACTCGCGGCGCGCGGCGGGAAATAAGTCCGCGCGATCCCTTCGTGCACGACGATGATGTGCAGCTGCAGCTGATCGATGTGCTCGTGCAGCCCGGGCTGGTCGAGAGTTTCCAGGGTCGCTTCCTCAAGGAAGGCGCGGGCCGCCTCGAGTGACCCCAGAACGCCCGCGCTCCGCGGCAGCGCCCGCAGGAAATACTCGGCCTCGTTCAGGCAATATAGGCACGCGCGCGGGAACTTGCGGTCACGCAGTACGAATTCGAGAACGGCCGAGCGGCTGACGCGGGTCCGCTGGCTCAAGCGGTACATCTGGTAGCCGGATATCGACTTCAAGAGGTTCATCCACTGGATGGTGTCGAACGTGGCAAGTTCCGGCGCATCCGCGGGGAGGCGCTGCGCGGAACGCACATCGATGATGCGGCTCGTCATGTCGGCGCGCTCCAAGTTGCGGCCGAGCATCAGCACCGTGAATGCGTCGCTGCGGCTCATGGTTCCCTCAAGCTCCCCAGTCAGCGTCTGCATGCCGCGGATGATGTGCTGCAGAAATTGAAAGCGCGTGCGCTTGTTGAGCGCCGCCGGCAGTGCCTCCTTGATTTCCATGAAGAGCTCATTGAGATGTTCCCAAACCTCATTGGGCAGGACGTCACGCAGCGTGCGGGCGTTTTCCCGCGCAGACCGCAGCGATGCGAGGATTGAGCCGGGGTTTTCCAGATCGGCGATCAGAAAGTGAACGATCTCGCGCTCTTCGGAGCGCTTCTCGCGCGCATCGAAAAGGTCGCGGTTGCCGGTGATGTCAATGAGAGGTAACCAGCCCGGCCGGTATTCAAGCGGCAAGTCGAGCAGCAGATTCGTGTTGACGTTCACCAGGCGCGCGGTGTTCTCCGCGCGCTCGAGGTAGCGCGCGAGCCAGTAGACGTTTTCCGCCACACGCGACAGCACGGCTCATGTCTCCGTGTCGACGATCCAGGTGTCTTTGCTGCCGCCGCCCTGGGAGGAATTGACGACGAGCGAGCCTTCGCGCAGGGCCACCCGGGTAAGGCCGCCGGTGGTGACGTAGGTCTTCGGCCCGCTCAAGATGAAGGGGCGCAGGTCGACGTGACGCGGCTCTATGCGAGCGTCGATGAAGGTCGGTACGGTGGACAGCGTGATCACCGGCTGTGCAATGAAATCGCGCGGCGCGGCCCGCAGCTGTGCGGCAAATTGACTGCGTTCGCGCTGGCTTGCGGTCGGTCCCATCAGCATTCCATAGCCACCCGAGCCGTCGACGGGTTTCACCACCAGTGAGTCCAGATGCAGCAGAACGTGCTCGAGCTCCTTGGGTTCCGCGCAGCGCCACGACGGCACGTTCGGCAGAATGGGATCCTCGTCGAGGTAGTAGCGAATCATGTCGGGCACGTAGGTGTACACGAGCTTGTCATCGGCGACGCCCGCGCCGGGAGCGTTGGCGAGGGCCACGTTGCCCTTCGCCCATGCACGCATGAGTCCCGGGACGCCGAGCGAGGAGTCGGCGCGGAACGACTCCGGATCGAGAAAGTCATCATCGATACGCCGGTAGATCACATCGACGCGCGTCCAGCCATCGATCGTCTGCATGTACACGCAGTCATCCTCGTGTACGGCAAGATCTCGCCCCTCGACAAGCTCGCAGCCCATCTGGCGTGCAAGATACGAATGCTCGAAGTATGCCGAGTTGTAGATGCCAGGCGTGAGCACCACGATTTCCGGCAATCCCTCGCGTCGCGGCGACAGCGCCGCCAGCATGTCGTGCAGCTGGGCGGGATAATCGTCCACGCTCAAGATCGCGGTATTCTCAAACAGCTCCGGCAGCACGCGCTTCACCACCTGCCGATTCTCGATCATGTAGGAGACACCGGATGGAACACGCAGGTTGTCCTCGAGGACATAAACGGTGCCGTCCTTGTCGCGCACCAGGTCCGAGCCGCAGATGTGCGCCCAGCAGCCATTAGGCGGACTGATACCCACGCAGTTCGGCCGGAAGTTTTTCGAGGACGCGATGATCTGCTGCGGAAACACTTTGTCCTTGACGATGCGCTGCGCGTGATAAACGTCGTCGATGAAGTGATTGAGCGCTGCGACCCGTTGTATCAGGCCGGCGGCGATCTTGTTCCACTCCTTGGCGGAGATGATGCGCGGGATGATATCGAGCGGCCACGCCCGGTCGATCGAGCCGTCCTCCTGGTGATACACCGTGAAGGTCACGCCCATCACCTTGATGGCCAGATCAGCGGCCTGCTGGCGAATGCCGATCTCCTCGCAGCCCAGCTCCGACAGATGGCGTATGAGCGCGCGACCGGCGGAGCGCGCGCCGCCACTCGGCCCGATCAGCTCATCATGCAGGCCGGATGCGCAGTAGGTGGTCCAATCGATGCTCATCAGCACTCGTTAAGGGCGTGTTTGGGAACACTGGCATTTTCTTCACCATACTAGACCAGTTTCACGCCAACAACGTTGTTTGGCGTGCACCGCCGTGATCCACAATGGTGCACCAGAGCGGTGCGTCCCTATCTGTGGTGGATTCGTATAATGTTGGCCCGTGTCCATCCATGTTGCACTGAATCACGTTACGCGGTACCGGTATGACCGGCGCGTTGCCTTAAGTGCCCACCTGGTGCGGCTGCGGCCGGCCCCGCACTCGCGCACCCGCATCCTCTCCTATTCGATGCGCATCGAGCCGGCCCGGCATTTCATCAACTGGCAGCAGGACCCGCAGTCGAATTACCTCGCGCGCGTGGTGTTTCCAGAGCGCACCCAGGAGCTGCGCATTGACGTCGATCTCATCGCCGAGATGGCGGTGCTCAATCCATTCGACTTCTTTCTGGAGCCCCACGCGGCGCAATTTCCCTTCACCTACACGGCGGAAGAGGAGAGCGAGCTTGCGCCATATCGGGTGAAGGCACCCACCGGCGCGCTCTTTGCCGCGTACCTCGCCGCAATTCCCCGCGAACCGGTCGCCACCGCAAATTTCCTCGTCGACTTGAATGGGCGTCTGGCCCGCGATGTGCGCTATTTGATCCGCTTGGAGCCGGGTGTGCAGACGCCTGAAGAGACGCTGTCGAACGCGTCGGGATCGTGCCGCGACTCGGGATGGCTCCTGGTGCAGCTGCTGCGGCACCTGGGACTCGCCGCGCGCTTCGCTTCGGGCTACCTCATTCAGCTCGCTGCGGACCAGAAGTCGCTCGACGGCCCCTCCGGGCCGGCCGCTGACTTTGCAGACCTGCACGCCTGGTGCGAGGTGTATCTGCCCGGTGCCGGATGGATCGGTCTCGATCCCACCTCGGGGCTGCTTGCGGGCGAGGGACACATTCCGCTCGCCTGCACTCCCGATCCGTCCGCTGCGGCGCCGGTTTCCGGAACAGTGGAAGAGTGCGCAGTCGAGTTCCAGCACACGCTGCGCGTGGATCGCGTATGGGAGGCGCCGCGCGCCACCAAGCCCTATAGCGAAGGAGAGTGGACGCAGATCGAGCTACTGGGTCAGGCGATTGACAGGGATCTGGCCGAGCTCGACGTGCGCCTGACGATGGGCGGCGAGCCGACCTTCGTGTCCGTCGATCATCCGGATGGCGCGGAATGGAACACGGCGGCGCTCGGGGAAAACAAGCGCGCGCTTGCCGTTGCTCTATATAAGCGGCTCGTTGTGCGCTATGCCCCTAGCGGTCTCATGCACTTCGGCCAGGGCAAGTGGTATCCGGGCGAGCCTCTGCCGCGCTGGTCGCTCAACTGCTTCTGGCGCCGCGACGGCGAAGTCATCTGGAGGAGTCATGCGCTCTTTGCCGACGAGGCGCGCGACTACGGGGCGAGTGCCGCGAGCGCGCAGCAGTTCCTCGCCGACTTTGCGGCGCGACTCGGGCTTGACGGGGAATTCGTGTTCGCAGCACACGAGGACCCGTTTTTCTACGAGTGGCGCGCGCGGCGGTTGCCCGCCAATGTCGAAAGCGAGGACTCGCGGCTCGACGATGCCTTGGAAGGCGCGCGTCTTGCGCGCCTCTCCCGCCGGGGATTCGACCGCGTTACCGGCCATGTCCTGCCGCTGGCCCGGGACGCGGCCGGGAAGCATTGGCGCACCGGCGCCTGGTTCCTGCGTCGCGAGCGCTGCTATCTGCTGCCGGGGGATTCTCCCATGGGCTTGCGGCTGCCGCTGGATTCGTTGCCGTGGGCGGCGCCCGGCGACCGCCCGCAGCTGCACCCGCCGGACCCCAACCAGGCTTTTGCGCCGCTGCCCGCATACGCAAAGATCCGCGAGCGGCTGGCAGCGTCGGGATCGACCGGGCCGGACGTCGCGCGCGCGCCGCGCAGCCACGAGTCGGCGTACTGGATCGCCCGCACTGCGATCTGCGCCGAGCCGCGCCACGGCGTGCTGTACATTTTCATGCCGCCGACGGAGCGTGCGGAGGACTATCTCGAGCTCATCGCCGCGGTCGAGGCCAGCGCCGAAGCGCTCAAGCAGCCAGTCGTCATCGAGGGGTACGAGCCGCCGCGCGACCCGCGCGTCAATAATTTCAGGGTGACGCCGGATCCAGGCGTGGTGGAGGTCAATATTCACCCGTCCTCGAGCTGGAATGAGCTCGTGGATCGGACCACACATCTTTATGAAGCCGCCCGGCTCTCGCGGCTCACCTCCGAGAAATTCATGCTCGACGGGCGCCACACGGGCACCGGCGGCGGCAATCACCTGGTGCTGGGCGGCGCGACCCCGGTGGATTCGCCATTCCTGCGCCGTCCTGATCTGCTGCGCAGCCTGCTTGCGTACTGGCACAATCATCCGTCGCTGTCGTATTTGTTCTCCGGCCTCTTCATCGGGCCTACCTCGCAGGCGCCGCGCGTGGACGAGGCGCGCAACGACTCGCTGAATGAGCTCGAGATCGCCTTTCGCCAGCTGCCGCCCCCCGGTACGCCGTGCCCGCCGTGGCTCGTCGATCGCTTGTTCCGCAATCTGCTGATCGATGTGACCGGCAATACGCACCGCGCCGAATTCTGCATCGACAAGCTGTATTCGCCCGATGGGCCGACGGGCCGGCTGGGCCTGCTCGAGTTGCGCGCCTTCGAGATGCCGCCGCACGAGCGCATGAGCCTGACACAGCAGCTCTTGCTGCGATCCTTCGTGGCGCGCTTCTGGCGCACGCCGTACTCGCCCGCGCGGCTGACGCGCTGGGGAACCGAGCTGCACGACCGCTTCATGCTGCCGCACTTCATCGCGCAGGATTTTGCCGAGGTCATCGCGGAGCAGGAGGCTGCAGGGTATCCCCTCAAGGCCGAGTGGTTCGCGGCGCATTTGGAGTTCCGTTTCCCGAAGTATGGTGACTTCGCCGCGCGCGGAGTCGAGGTCGAGTTGCGTCAGGCGCTCGAGCCCTGGCACGTCATGGGCGAGGAGGGCACCGCCGGCGCCACGACGCGCTACGTCGACTCCTCGCTCGAACGCTTGCAGGTGAAGGCCACCGGGCTCGCGCCGGATCGGTACGCATTGGCTTGCAACGGCCGCGCCATTCCTCTGCGGCCCACGGGGACTGCGGGAGAGTTCGTCGGCGGCGTGCGCTACCGGGCGTGGCAGCCGGCATCGGCGCTGCATCCGACGATCGGTGTGCATACGCCGCTCACATTTGATCTGTTTGATACCTGGATGCACCGCTCGCTCGGCGGCTGCGAGTACCATGTCATGCATCCGGGCGGCCGCAACTATACGACGTTTCCCGTGAATGCCTTTGAGTCCGAGAGCCGGCGGTTGGCGCGCTTTTTCCGCACCGGCCATACGCCCGGTGAATACTCGCTCTTGCCCGCGCATGCAAGTCCGGATCTGCCGTTCACACTCGACCTGCGCCGCACATGAAAAGCGAAGCATTGATCGAGCAGCGTGCCGTGACGCAGGCAAGCGGCAGTGAGGCGTGGCTTGCGAGCTACGGTCCGGATCCGCGCCGCTACGATGAACTTCTCGATGAACGCGGCGCGGTGCGCCCACACTGGCGCGGGCTCGTTGAACGCCTAAGTACCGACAAGGCGCTCGATATTGCACGCCGTGCGCTCGAGCACACGCGGCGCCTGATTGTCGAGAACGGCGTGGCGTACAACGTCTATAACGATCCGCAGGGGGCAGACCGTCCGTGGGCGCTTGATCCATTGCCGCTCGTCCTCTCTCAGGAGGAGTGGCGCGAGATTGAGAGAGGTGTCATCCAGCGCGCGCGCCTCCTTGATGCCGTGCTTGCCGATCTGTACGGGCCGCAACGCCTGCTTGCCGAAGGCCTCGTGCCGCCGGAGTTGCCGTTTGGGCATCCGAATTTCCTCTGGCCGTGTCACGGCCTGGTGCCGCGGGGCGGGAGCTGGCTGCACATCTACGCTGCGGATCTTGCGCGTGCGCCTGACGGGCACTGGTGGCTGCTCGCGGACCGGACTCAGTCGCCTTCCGGAGCGGGCTACGCGCTCGAGAATCGCGACATCGTCGAGCAGGTTCTGCCCGAGGCAATCCGCGATCTGGGCGTACGGCGGGTGCGCAATTTCTTCGGCGAAATGCGTGAACGGCTGCGCAGCCTCTTCGACTACGGCGCCAACCCGCTCGCTGTGATTCTCACCCCGGGCCCCTTGAACGAGACCTATTTCGAGCATGCGTACATGGCACGTCAGCTCGGTCTGCCGCTCGTTGAAGGCCACGATCTCACGGTGCGCAATGAGGTCGTCTATTTGAAGACGCTGGGCGGCCTGAAACGGGTGCACACCATCCTGCGGCGCCTCGACGATGACTTCTGCGATCCGGTGGAGCTGCGCAGCAATTCCGCCCTGGGCGTGCCCGGACTCATCAGCGCCGTGCGCGCAGAGAATGTCGTGATCACGAACGCGCTCGGCACGGGCGTGCTCGAGTCCGCGGCATGGCTCGGTTTTCTGCCGGGAATCTCCGAGCGCCTGCTGGGCGAGCCCTTGCGGCTGCCCTCCGTCGCCACGTGGTGGTGCGGTGAGAGGCCGGCGCTCGAATACGTCATCGGACATCTGGACCGGCTGGTCGTCAAGCCGACCTACCCCAATCAGCGCTTCGAGCCCGTGTTCGGCAGCAATCTCGATGGCGAAGAGCGCGCCGCACTCATCCGCCGCCTGCAGGCGCGTCCATATGCCTACGTGGCACAGGAGCACGTCGCACTGTCGCAGGCGCCGGTGTGGCGCTCGAACGGCACGCCGAACATCGCGGCCCGGGCATTCACCATCCGGATTTATGCCATTGCAACTCAAACGGGATTTCGTGTTCTGCCCGGTGGCCTTGCGCGCGTTGCCTCGGAGAGTGCCGTCGATGTGGTGTCGACGCAGCGCGGCGGCGGCAGCAAGGATATCTGGGTGCTGTCGGGAGGCGAGGATGAGCGCGCAGCTACCGGACCGCATCGTCGCCTGCAGGTATCGATACGACCTGACGACGTCCCCTCGCGCCTGGTCGAGAACCTGTTTTGGCTCGGCCGCTACACGGTCCGCTGCGCCGATAATGCGCGCCTCCTGCGCAGCACGGTGCGGGTGCGCGTCGAACGGGGTGTGTGGATGCACGCGGTGCGTATCTGCCGCGCACTCGGCGTCGTTGCGAAGGATGCACAGCCATCCGCGGGCCTGCGTGATCCCTATGGCCTTGCAGCGGACGTCAAGCGCATCGCCTGGTGCGCATCCCAGGTGCGCAGCCGTCTCTCGCAACGCTACTGGCGCGCGGTCGTCGGGCTGCAGCGGCAGGTTCAGGAGGCGAGCGTCTCACGCGAAGAGCCGCTTGAGACCCTGGAGCGGCTCGCGATGTCGCTCGCCGCATTGAGCGGCTATGCCGCGGAGGACATGACGCACGATGAGGGCTGGCGTCTGCTGCGCATCGGCCGGCGCGTCGAACGGCTGCAGTTCACGGCGGGCCTGCTCGCACAGCATCTGCTTTCCGCGACGGCGACGCGCCAGGGCCAGGTCGAATGGTTGCTCGACGTCTGTCACAGCATCAGCATCTACCGATCGCGCTACTTCGTCGCGCCGAGGCTAGGATCCGCCCTGGATCTGCTGGTCCGCGATGCGCATCATCCCGTGGCTCTTGCGTTCCAGTGGAGTTCCATCGCGCGTGATCTTGAGGATCTTGCGGTCTCCTTGAGGATTAGCCGCGATCCGGGACTCGAAGCGACGATCCCGGAGTTCACGGATGATGATCTGCTGACGCTCGAGAGCGAGGGCGAGGAGGCACACGCAGCGCGGCTCGCTCTGGCGGAGAAACTGCGGACGCTGCAGGCGGCGGGGGCGCAACTCTCCGACCGCCTCTCGATGCGACATTTCTCGCACACCGGTGATTCGCAGTCGGTGTGGACGTGAGCTCGCACATGCGCTACCGCATCCTTCACGAAACTGCTTACGAGTACGCAAGCGAAGTGCTGCATGCCCATCACATCCTGCATCTCGTGCCGCGTCCGGCGCCGTTCCAGCAATGCGTGGAGCATACGATCAGCGTGGAACCCGCGCCGTACCGGCGGCGCGATTCGGTCGACGCTTTCGGCAATGCGCTGACGCGCATCGAATTTGAGCATCCGCATCGCAGGCTCGATGTGGTGACCGAGATGGAGGTCGACGTGTATCCGCGGCCGAAGGTATTCGCCGCCCACAGCGTGCCGTGGGAGCGCCTGTCTGCGGAGCTTGCATATCACGGCGCATGGCCGACACGCGAGAATCTCGAGGCGTGCCGGTTTCGTCACGAATCGCCGTACGTGCGCGTGAAGCAGGAGTTCACCGACTACGCCGCCGAGTGCTTTCCGCCGGGCCGCCCGATGCTCGACTGCGCCGATGCGCTCATGGTGAAGCTGCACCGCGAGCTCAAATATGCGCCGGGCGAGACCACCGTGCGCACGCCCGTGCGCGAGGTGCTGAAGAATCGCCGCGGCGTATGCCAGGACTTCTCGCATCTCATGATTGCCTGCCTGCGCTCGCGGGGCCTTGCGGCGCGCTATGTCAGCGGTTATCTGCGATCCGGACCGGTGCGCAGCAATAAAGCGCCGGAGTCACCCGCCATCGGAGCCGGCGCCTCGCATGCGTGGGTGGCGGTCTACATCCCGCCCTTCGGCTGGCTCGAGTTCGATCCCACCAATAATGTATTCGTGACCACGGGTCACATTGCCGTTGCCTGGGGGCGCGACTTCGGCGACGTCTCGCCGCTGCACGGGGTGATCCTGGGTGGCGCCACCCATGAGCTCAAAGTGTCCGTCGACGTGGAGAGCGTCACTCAGTAGTGACGGTGACATCGACGGTGAGCGAGAGGAAGGTCCCCGGAGAGCCTTTGAAGCTGCCGACGAGCGGCACCGCCTGTGCGGCATCGCGCGCCACGGCAACGCGGATGAGATTGCGCCCGCCCACGAGGGCATTGGTCGGATCAAACTCAACCCACCCGGCGCCGGGCAGATACACCTGCACCCATGCGTGGGTCGCGCCGCTGCCGACCATGCCGCCTGAGGCGCCAACCAGCACCTCATCGTAGAGGTAGCCTGAGACGAAGCGCGCGCCCAAGCCAAGACTGCGCGCCGCCTCCATCATGAAGACCGCCAGGTCCCGGCAGCTGCCGCTGCGATTCGCGAGCGTTTCCAGAGGGGATTGCACGCCTTCGCGCTCGCGCACTACATACTGAAACTGGTTCTTGATTGATGAGGTCATGGCAACCAGCGTCTCAAAGGTGCCGCCGTCGGCCGTGCCTTGCAGAACGTTTTTGACCCACTGGTCGATGCGATGCTCGGGATCCGGATAGTGGCGCTCCTTCGTCCGGCCCAAATCCAGAGCGTCATCGGCGGCGTAGCTGAAGGGAAAGCGCGCCGCGTACGGTTCGACCACGATCGCCTCGGAAATGACCGGATAATGTTCCGCGCGAAACGCGGATTCGAACGTGAGCGTGTCCGCGACCTCATCGAAAGTCGCAATCGCGATGGAATTTCCGAACACATCGTGGATCCAGCGCAGCGTGCTCGAAGGCGGATCGATGCGCAGCGTGGTGTCGATGAGCCGCAGATCGTGGCTGTCGCGCGGCCGGGACATCAGCCGATGCTCGCCAAACTCGACAGCTTCCGAATAGCGATAGCACGTGCGGTGGTGGACGTTGAGAATCACCATGGGACTTTTACAACCTCAGCGGCGGCGGACTTTGCGGCCGCAGGACAACGAACTTATGAGTAACTCGATCCACACCAGGAATCTACCGCCATCGTGCATATGCAGCCGGTGCCGATTGCGTCACAAAGAAGAAACAAGGACGTTTCGACCCGCCAGCGAATTGCGCAATTTCCTGGAGCAAGAGCGCCAGCGAGAGTGAACAACGCGCTCACGCCGCCTCGGTCACGCGCATAGCACATGCTACTCGCGTGCTGCGCTTATAAGGCGCTAGCCGATCTCGCATGTCAGCGCAAGCTCCAAATCTAATGTAAATCACTAATTATGGAGTCTAGCAATGGCCGCGCGATCCTGTTGAGATACGTCTCTTGCGACGTTCAGGCAACGCTATGCCGTCACAGGATCCGACCCATCCTTACACTCTCACAGTCACGCGCACTCTTCGCTTGAAGGTTCGCCCCGAATCCGATGTCTGGCTCAATGCTGCGGCCAGGGAAGTGAATCAGGTCTTCAACTACTGCAATGAGATGAGCTACAAAGCCGCGACCCGCACGGACTTGGAGCCTAAACGGCTCAGCGGCTTTGACCTTTGCGCCCGCATGGCCGGCACCTCGAAGTACTTTGGCAAGATCGGCGCCGATACGATTCAGTCGGTGTGTATTCACTACGCCCAGAAGCGCAATGCCGCGAAGCGCCCGAAGCTGCGCTGGCGCTCAAGTGGTGGCCCCCGGCGTTCGCTCGGATGGATTCCCTTTAAGGCGAATAGCATTAAGCGCAAAGAGAAGTGTGTGCGCTTTGCCGGCAAGTGCATTCGGGTGTTCGAGCGGGAGCGTCTGGAGGGGGTGAAGTGGCAGGGCGGGTGCTTTGCGCAGGATGCGGTCGGGGACTGGTTTCTGTGTCTGCCGGTGAAGATGGAAGTCGAGTGCACGATCGCACCTCAAGAGCAGGTCGGCATTGATCTGGGGCTTGCAACCATTGCGGCCACGAGTGATGGCGACCAGCTGGAAGCGGGTCGCTGGACGCGCCGCTATGCCGAGAAGCTTGCCTCAGCCCAGCGCCGGGGCCATAAGCGCCAGGCTAAGCGCATCCATAGAAAGGTCGCACGCTGCCGGGCGGATGCCTTGCATAAGTTTTCAAGAAAAATGGTAGATCGGTATCAGAGAATCGTCGTCGGTGACGTGAGTAGTCTGAAGCTCGTCCAGACACGGATGGCGAAATCCGTGCTCGACTCGGGGTGGGGGACACTCAAGAGGTTTTTGGCATATAAATGCGAGCACGCGGCCAGAAGCTTTGAAGTCACGAACGAGAGCTATTCCACCGTCACCTGTTCTCATTGCGGAAGCCTGAGTGGTCCGCAAGGAGTCAATGGGTTGATTGTCAGATCATGGGTATGTCGCGACTGTGGAACGTCGCACGACCGAAACGTGAATGCGGGTCGGAATATCCTGATCGGGTCCAGGTGTCGGACCTCCGTTCGCGGGAATGAGTTGTCGTACTTGCTGATTCCGCCGAGCAACGCCTATCGCGTTCGCGAGGCAGGGATGGAATCAGCGAGGACGGCGGCATGAGAACCGGTTCTAACCGCTTTGTCGCAAAGGCATTGGCACATGATGCGCTGCCGCTCACGCCAGCGGCTCACGCATGAGTTTTCGCATCCAGGATCATTTTTTTCGCGGCGCCAACGATTAGCCTGACGCGCAGATCAAAGGCACACGCTTGCCGCCGTCGAGCACGGATCGTGCCCGAATTGACTCCGGCGCGATAAGCGCTCAGTCCCGTCTCAGACACCACCGTGCACCTCGTGAGCGGCGAAGGCCACAGCAGGGCCTGCGCAGATGTCACACAAAACTCATTTGACCTGCATGCTATCGGGCGTGGATCGCATTTGCAGCTGTTGGAACCGCAACGCACGCGATCCGGAACCAATATTGACGAGCAGTGGGTGCTCTGCGGTAGGACGGGAATGTTTAAAAAAATGAACTGACTCGACACGTGCGATATCATCAGCAATCAGATTTCGTTGCTCAACATCGAGACGCAAAGCGACTGACCATGCGCCGTAGCGCGCCGAGCTTGCTTAGTGCACAAGAATGCCGGCCGCGCCGGGGTGGCGCGCGGCGTGTGCTTGCGATTGAGACGAGAATCCGCTGCGGTGCGGCGGAGTGGAGACATTCGCACCTAGGCGGTGACGTTCAGCGTACTTCCCACCGAGCCGATCGCCTGAGTTGCGAGCAATTCGCTTGATGCCGCGGCATTCGGATCGCTCGCGCTTCCCGCGGCGTGTGCGCCGCTGCCATGGTGATGGGCGTGCAGGTGCGCCTTCGTGGAATCCTGCTTCAGCGTCGCAAACGCCTTCTGCGCCGCGCCGACATTGCCGGAGGCAAGGCTGGCCGCGAGCGCCCGCGCATCGCTCTGCACCTGCTGCAGACTCTGCGTAGTCGCCTGCGAGCTGCCCTGCGTTGCAGGGATGCTTTGCGCATCCTTCTGCAGTGCGCTGAATGCGTTCTGTGCGGAGCTGAGATTGTTGGTGCTGAGGGCGCTCGCCAGGGAGCTGAAGTCGGTGCTGCGCTGCTGCATGGAGTTCTTCTTGTTGACCGCGGAAGTGCGGTGCGCCGTGCTGCCACTGGAAATGCTGCTGATTGCCATGCCCAAGCTCCGCCTGTAGGGAATTCCGTGACGGAAGCGTGCACGGAGCATGCCACGTCAAAGGGAATCGCGCCGCCGACTCAAATCCTGCCGGACACCGGCCGGAATTTGAGACACGCGTCTTAATCTGGCTCACGAATATCCGCCCGCCGGCGTCGCTGATGAGAGCACGGCCGGCAGTGCTCGCGCGCATGCGGCATGAATTTTCCGCGTCAGCGGCAAATCTTTGCCGCCTGCGCGCCCATGCTGTGCCGCGCTGCGCTGTCAGCGACGCCGGCCGGCACGTTGGCTAAGCGATGCCAATCGAGCGGCCAACTGCGCGCGCGCGCGCGAGGCTCGGTTGCGGGTAAAGCCGGCGCTGTGGTAAGAGCGGTGGCAGCGTCAACCACCGCTGAGTGGCGCATGCGCGGGCCCGTTCTCTACGCAGTGACATGGATCGCGCTGACGTGCGCCAGTGCGCCCGTTCCCGCAGCTCCCCTGCCACTTGAGGTCTACGGCCGCCTGCCCTCGCTCGAGGACGTGGCGCTCTCTCCGGACGGCTCGCTTATCGCCTTCGTGCGCACGCGTCAGGACACCCGCTTCATCGCCATCATTTCGCTTGCGGACAGCAAGGTTCTGGGCGCGCTGCGGCTCAGGCAGGAGAAGCTGCGCCGGATCGAATGGGCGGATGGCAACCACATCATGATCGTGACATCTGCGACCGCCCTGCCGACGGGCTTCCTGGGCCTTGAGAATGAATGGCAACTGCTGCAGATCTACGATGTCCGCAGTCACAAGGCGGTAGCCGTCCCGAATCCGCTCGCGATAACGAATGCCAGGATGATGAACGTCATCAATGGCCGGGTCATGGTCCGC
>Ga0302326_10002384_pt1 | contig 45993 bp, 40 predicted proteins | sample Palsa_T0_3_FD_202264 | JGI IMG/M metagenome (GOLD analysis project Ga0302326, IMG submission 202264) | Peat permafrost microbial communities from Stordalen Mire near Abisko, Sweden - Palsa_T0_3 | ecosystem: Environmental > Terrestrial > Soil > Palsa > Peat permafrost | place: Sweden: Abisko... | reverse complement strand
ATCCTAAAATGCTCCCCACGATAAACATCGGCGAGACCATCCGAAACTACCGGCTCCAGAAGGGCATGTCGCAGGGCGATATCGAAAAGCGCACCGGCCTGTTGCGCTGCTATCTCTCGCGCGTGGAGAACGGCCACACCATCCCTTCGCTTGATACTTTGTCGAAAATTGCCGGCGCCATGGAAATCGCGCTCTCCCAGTTCTTCTCCGAGTCTGCCCACACCAACGGCTCCAAGGGACTGCCCACGCTCTCCGACGACGAAGTCCGCTTCCTCAGCCAGATCCGCCGCTACGCCACCAGCCTGAACGACAGCGACCGCAAACTAGTGTTGGCCATGGTCAAGAAAATGGCCTCGACGACGGGGAAGTAAGCTTCTAGCTCCTAGCTTGAACCTCGGCGGTTCCTCTTTTTAACACTTTCTGGAAAGCTATCTACGTGGGGTTCTTAAACCTAACGCCCAAGCAGAATGATTTGGTCTATGGGCCCGAGCTAGTAGCTAGAAGCTAGAAGCTGTTTTCGGTTACTTTCGTCCCCCGCCTTCTGTGACCAACAGATACCTCGCCGCTGCGCCGCATAGCTCCTAAACTAATGCTGGAGACTCCTGCGTGACCACCGACGAGGAACTGAATCTTCTCGACTCTCAGCTCAGGCGGCTGAAGATCGAGTACGAGATTTTCTTCAGCAACCCGACCAAGCGCCCGCCTACCGACGTGGAATGGAAGGTAGTTGCCCTCATACGCAAATTTTCCGACGGCGGCCGCATGAGCTTTTCTCAGCGCTACCGTTACAACGAAATGTCGCAGCGCTACGCTGTTTACAGCGATCTGTGGCGCAAGAAGGCCCGCATTCGCGAAGAGGGATATCGCCGTCCCCAGGATGCCCTGCTTTCGGTGCAAGGCGTCCGCATCGCCGACGACGAACACAAAGAGCAGCATCATCCCGTGTACGGCGTCAGCGCCGCTGCAGCGGCAGTCGCGGGCGGCGTCCGTGCGCAGGCCTCGCAATCCTTTTCCCTGCACGACGTCGACAAGAGCGAACGCGAACAGGTCGAGCGCCTCTACAACACTCTGGTTGCAGCCAAGAAAAAAGCCGGCGAAAACGTTTCCGGCAATTTCGATTCCTTCACCACCTTCGTCCAGAAAAAGACCCAGCAAATCCGCAAACAATACGGCTGCCAAAGCGTGGAATACTCGGTCGAACTAACCGATGGACACGTAAAGCTCAAAGCCAAAGCAAAAACGTAGAGGCAGCGCGCTGCTCGCGAGTCACCAGTCGTCGTGCCGCAAGCGACCAGGCTGACCTGGGATTTTTTTTCGTCCTTTGCGGATTTTCTTTGCGCCCTTTGCGGTTAAATGCTTTTTCCCTCAATCCGCAAGGCTCCGTCCCCGCGCTCCGACGCTTCAGCCCACCAACCACCCCCGCATTGCTGTAGAATTTTCGGTCACTCTTCACTCGTTCGATTTCTTCATCTCAAAGGCCATCATGTCTCCGGCTACACCAAAAGTTCAGCGCGCCATCCTCAGCGTCACCAACAAAACCGGCCTGGCCGAGTTCGCCCGCAAACTCTCCGCGCTCGGCATCGAACTGGTCTCCACCGGAGGCACCGCCAAACTCCTGCGCGATTCCGGCATCACCGTCAAAGACATTTCCGAACTCACCGGCTTCCCGGAAATGCTCGACGGCCGCGTCAAGACGCTGCATCCCAAGGTGCATGGCGGAATCCTGCATCGCCGCGAAAATCCCGCCCACCGCACCGCGGTCTCGGAACATGGCATTCTGCCCATCGACATGGTTGTTGTGAATCTCTATGCCTTCGAGAAGACTGCGGCCAAACCCGGCGTGGCTTTCGACGAACTCATCGAAAACATCGACATCGGCGGACCCTCCATGATCCGCTCCGCGGCCAAGAATTTTCACGACGTCGCCATCGTCACTTCGCCCTCGGACTATGAAGCCATCGCCGAAGAGCTCGCGCGCTCCGGCGGATCGCTCTCGCTCGACACCAAGTGGCGGCTGGCCCAGAAAGCTTTTGCTACCACCGCGGCCTACGATTCTGCCATTGCTTCTACGCTCGAACGGGTCAGCGTCGATGGCAACCTCCACCTGCAGACCCCATCGCAGACTGACGAGCAATTCCCTCATACCCTGCGCCTGACTTTCCAGAAGGTGCTCGATCTCCGCTACGGCGAAAATCCGCACCAGAAAGCCGCCATGTATTCCGACGGCTCCGGCACCGGCGTGGCCAACGCCCGCCAACTCCAGGGCAAGGAGCTTTCCTACAACAACATCGTCGACCTGCAGGCCGCCTGGGATCTCGCTCAGGAGTTTGAAGAGCCAGTCTGCGCCATCATCAAGCACACCAATCCCTGCGGTGCAGCCACGGGCGCCACTCTCGCCGACGCTTACAAGCGGGCGCTCGCATGCGATCCCGTCTCCGCCTTCGGCGGCGTGATCGGCGTGAACCGTGCCATCGACGCCGAAGCTGCCGAGGAAATGCACAAGCTGTTTCTGGAAGTCATCGCCGCCCCCGCCTTCGATGAAGCCGCCAAAGCCAAATTCGCGACCAAGAAAAATCTGCGTCTGGTCGAAGTTGTTCCCTCGAACCAGAAGTGGGTGCTGAAAAACGTTTCCGGAGGAATCCTCGTACAGGATGCCGACGCCCGCCCCTTGCAGCCTTCCGATCTGCGTGTGGTCACAAAGCGTCCGCCTACTCCCGAGGAGACGCGCGCTCTGCTATTCGCCTGGAAAGTGTGCAAGCACGTGAAATCCAACGCCATCGTCTATGCCCGCGACGGGCAGACCGTCGGCGTTGGCGCGGGCCAGATGAGCCGCGTCGACTCCGCGAAAATCGGCGCCATGAAAGCGCAACTCCCGCTGCAGGGAACCGTCGCCGCCTCCGACGCCTTCTTTCCTTTCCCCGACGGCGTCGAAGAAATCGCAAAAGCCGGCGCTACCGCCATCATTCAGCCCGGCGGCTCACAACGCGATCCCGAAGTAATCGAAGCCGCAGACCGCCTGGGCCTGGCCATGCTCTTCACCGGCGTGCGCCACTTCCGCCACTGACGAAAGCGAGCTTCTAGCCGCCAGTTTCTAGCCAAGGCGCCCGCCTACGGTGAGCGTAGTCAAGAGCCTTAAAGCCTTCAACCGCAAAGAACGCAAAGAACACCCGCGAAGTTCGCGAAGAAAATCTCACAGCCAAACCCCCTCCTTCCGCGTCATTAGATTTCTTTGCGCCCTTCGCGGCCTGTTCTTCGCGTCCTTTGCGGTTAAGAGCTCTTGATCTTTCTCGCCACACGTCCGCCGTCCCTTTACCTAACTTGACAACAAAACACTCACAATCCCGCTGGGTCCTGTACTTCTGTTTGCCGGGAGTTACATCCCCCTGCGCTGTTTTTCCCTATCCCAGACTCCGAAGGGTTAGAATAAGAGCACCCCGCCCCCAGCGGCATTGCATCCAATCAATTATGGCTTTGAAAATGCTCTCAGCTCAGGTCAGGTCATCTCAAGCAAGGTTCAGCATGAAGAATATTTTTCGCAATTTTCTGGTGATCATGGTTGCCGCCGCTGCGGCAACCGCCCAATCCAACACTCCCGCGGCCTCCGATGCCACGGCCCAGCCCGCGACCCGCAAGGTGGATCGCGCCGCCGCCTACTATCACTACGCAGTCGCCCACATGTACGAAGAGCAGGTCACGGTGTATGGCCGCAGCGAACTGGCCAACAAAGCCATGGAAGAATATCGCCTGGCCATCGAAGCCGACCCGTCGTCCGAGTTCCTGACCTCGGGCCTGGCCGAGCTCTACGTCAAGACCGGACGCATTCGCGACGCCGTCATCGAAGCCCAGGACATCATCAAGCGCGACCCCACCAACCTCGAGGCGCACAAACTTCTTGGACGCATTTACTTGCGTTCCCTGGGCGACATGCCCGGCGGCAGCGGCTCCGACAACGTTCTGAAGCTGGCCATCGAGCAGTATGAGCAGATCGTGAAGATCGAGCCCACCAGCGTGGACGACCATCTTCTGCTCGGCCGCCTCTACCGCCTGAACAACGATCTGCAGAAGGCCGAGACCGAGCTCAAGACCGCGATCAAGCTCGACCCGAACTCCGAAGAAGCCGTTACGACCCTGGCCATCCTCTACACCGATGAAGGCGACTCCGCGCACGCTTTGCAGGTGCTCAGCGCCGTGCCAGACACCTCCCGTTCCGCCAAGCTCTACGCCGCTCTGGGCCAGACTTACGAACAGCGCAAGGAATTCAAGAACGCCATTGACGCCTTCAAGAAGGCGATCATGCTCGACCGCGACAATCTGGATGCGATCCGCGGCCTCGCCGAGAATCTTCTGAACGACGGTCAAACCGACGCCGCCCTCGAGCAATACAAAGTCATCGCCGATGCGAATCCCGAAGACGCGCAAACCTTCCTGCGCATCGCCGAAATTTATCGCCGACAGGGCAAGTATGACCAGGCTCTCGAGAACCTTAAGAAAGCCGACACCATGGTTCCCGATTCCCTCGAAGTCCCTTACAGCATGGCCGGCGTCTACGAGGCGCAGGGCCGCTATGATGATGCCGTAAAGCTTCTGCAGGATCTGGTGAAGAAAACCGAGAAGCCCGACCACAACTACAGCCAGGCCGATCGCAACAATCGCGCCATCTTCGTCGAGCGCCTGGGAATTGTGTATCGCGAGCAGGAGAACTATCCCGCATCCGTGGAAGCTTTCCGCAAGATGCTGACTCTGGGCGACGAGAATGCCGAACGCGGCTACCAGAGCATCATCGACACTTACCGCGAAGCGAAGATGTGGCCGCAGGCCACCGCCGCCGCCCGCGAAGCAGTCCAGAAATTACCGGACGACCGTGGCCTCCGCATGGTGCTCGACGCTCAGCTAGCCGACACCGGAGATGCCGACAAGGCCCTCGCCGACGTCCACTCGCTGCTGAACGGCAAACCGGAAGATCGCGAAGTCTACATCACGCTGGCGCAAATGAATACGCGCCTCAAGCGCTGGAAAGACGCCGAGGACGCGCTCAACAAAGCCGAACAGCTTTCCACCAAAGCCGAAGACAAGAGCTACATTTATTTCCTGCGCGGCTCGACCTACGAGCGCGAAAAGAAATACGACGAAGCCGAAGCACAATTCAAGAAAGTTCTGGCCGCTGACCCGCAGAGCGCCATCACGCTTAATTATCTCGGCTACATGAATGCCGACCGCGGCGTTCGTCTCGACGAATCGCTCAACTACATCAAGGCTGCGGTAAGCCTCGACCCCGGCAACGGCGCCTATCTGGATTCCCTGGGCTGGGCCTACTACCGCCTCGGTAAATACGATCTCGCGGAAGAGAGCCTCACCAAGGCGTCCGCTCACATGGGCTCAGATCCCACCGTGCAGGAGCATCTCGGCGACCTCTACCTGAAAACGGGACGCCTGAAGCTGGCCGCCGCCCACTGGGAACGCGCTCTCGCCGAATGGGGCAAGACCGTCACCGCCGAAGTCGACAACGACGCCCTGGCCAAAGTCCAACAGGAACTCGACGCCGCGAAAGTGAAGCTGGCCAAAGAAGAATCGGAAGCCCCCAGCCAGAAGCAGTAGCGAGTCGCGACCTCGATTGATGATTGTCGATTTCTGATTTCTGATTGTCGATTTCTGATTTCTGATTGTTGATTGGAACTCCTCGTTCCTTATCTCGGATGACATCGGTACCCTGAGACGGCTGCTTCCACAGCAATCCTGGGAGGCCACAGTTGATATGTGGGTCAGCGCGTTGCTGGCTCTATCCCTCGCGGCGATACTGCTAGGTACGGTTACCCATTACCTCGTCTTACGCGAGCTCGAGAGAGCGCACATCCCCGTAAAAAAGTATTTCTCGAACGTTGGCGATAGCGTTCGTGCCTATCGAACTTACGCCCGCCTTGCGCGAGAAAAACAATGGCCTCTCTGGCCGATCTGGGTCACAATGGGAGCCTACTTAGGACTGCTTGTGATTGCGTTGACGTTGTTCCTGGACCGCTCGCTAATGGAAAGCATTGCGAGACTGAACTACACCCTCTTTGAACGCATTACCCGATGAGGGATCCCGCCACTCTGCTAAACTCCGCGCATGTCCGCGAACCCGGCGACCACAAACGACCTCCAAATCCGCGAAGCCACACTCGCGGATATCCCTGAAATTCTGCGCCAGCGCCGCGCCATGTACGAAGACATGGACTACAAAGAGGCCGCCGCCCTTTCGGCGATGGTTTCCGTCACAACAAGCTACCTGGCAAAAGCCATAGCAGACGGTTCATTCCGCTCCTGGCTGGCCTCAGTCGAAAATCGCACGGTCGCCGGAGGCGCAATCATCATCTCTCCTTGGCCCGCACATCCCTACGATCTGGAATGCCGCCGCGCCACCATCCTCAACGTATACACCGACCGCGACTATCGCCGCCGCGGCATCGCGCGCCAACTCCTCCGCACTATGATCGCCTGGTGCAAGCGGGAAGGCTTTGCCCGCGTCGACCTCCACGCCAGCCCCGATGGACGCCATCTCTACGAGTTGGTCGGTTTCGAGCCCAGCAACGAGATGCGACTCAAGCTGAAATAAATTGCTGATTGTTGATTTCTGATTGCTGATTGAAAACCCAAAGGTGGAGGCTTTCAATCAACAATCAGCAATCAACAATCAGCAATGTTAAACTCCCCCCATGCCCGGTTACGCGGTCCAAGTAGAAAACACCCGCGGACGCCGTTTCCCCGAGCCCCCTCACCCCTACCGCAACGATTTTCAGCGCGACCGCGACCGCGTCATCCATGCCCGCGCATTCCGCCGCCTCGAAGCGAAAACCCAAGTCTTCACCCGCCGCTATTCCGATCATTTCCGCAACCGCCTCACCCACACGCTCGAAGTCTCGCAAATCTCGCGCACCATCGCCGGGGCGCTCGGCCTCAACGTCGACCTCGCCGAAGCGCTGGCCCTGGTCCACGACATCGGCCATCCCCCGTTCGGCCACGCCGGCGAAAAGGCGCTCGACGCCGCCATGCGCGAGCATGGACTCTACTTCGATCACAATCTGCACGCCCTGCGCATCGTGGAAGATTTCGAGCAGCGCTACGCCGCCTTCCGCGGACTGAACCTGACTTTCGAAGTTCGCGAGGGCATCATCAAGCATTCGCATGATTACGATGCTGCGAAACATCCCGAGCTGTCTGAGTACCTGCTGGCCCAGCGCCCCCCGCTCGAAGCCCAACTGATCGACCTCACCGACGAAATCGCCTACAACACCGCCGACCTCGACGACGGATACGAATCGCATTTGTTGTCGCTGGATGTAATCCGCCGAGGCGTTCCGGTTTTCGACGGCTTCTATCGCGAAGTGGAGAAGCTATATCCCGCCGCGCTGGAAAAGTTGAAATTCAACGAAACCCTCAAGCGCATGCTCAACCGCTTCGTCGGAGACTTGATCACAAACACGCAAGCCCGCATCGGCGAGTCAGGAATTCAAACGCTCGAAGACGTGCGCAATCACGCTGAGCGCCTCGCGGCCTTCAGCCCCGAAGCAGAAGCCGACCGCAAGCTATCCAAAGAATTTCTCTACGAAAATCTCTACTTCAGTTCCACCCTGGAACCCGAAAAAGACGCCGCCGAACGCGTAGTCAGCGACCTCTTCTCCTTCTGGATGGCGAATCCCACGTCCCTCCCGCCCAACTATCAGGAGCAGTCCACCCGCGAGCCCCTCCCTCGCGTAATTTGTGACTACATCGCCGGCATGACCGACCACTTCATCTTCGACCAGCACGCCAAATACTGTGGAAGTACGCCATGAGGCGCGCGCTAGGGCAGCAGGTAGCCCTGCGCATCGCTCTGTCATCCTGAGCGAAGTTGTCGTTCGCGAAGCGGACGACAACAGAGTCGAAGGATCCCTACCGTCCAATCGCATGATCGTGCCGAGTGCCCCAGTAGGCTGCGGGTGCCCCATCCTTTGCGCTTTTTGCAAAGGGTGGGCATTCCCGATTGTGCGCAGCCGGGTGCCCCATTTCTCGCGTTTTTTGCGAGAAGTGGGGATTTTGCTCGCGGAGTTTTCGGTACCCGCGAGAGTCCATGGCCGAAAAGATTTTCCTCAGTGCCCCGCCACCACGGCCAGCACATCAAACAAAACCCTCGGCCCCCGCCTCACTTCTTCCACTCGGATTCGCTCATCATTCCCGTGCTCGGTGTTTCCTTCTTCGTCGGTGGCCACGTAAGGATTGAAGCCGTAGGCGTCGATGCCCAGCGGCCGGTAACGCTGGTTCTCCGTGTAGCCACTGGTGATGAGCGGCACCACTGGCGTCCCCGGAAAATACTTCGCCGAAACCCGCCGGATCACGGCGAACAGAGCACTATCCGTGGGCGAGTAGTTTGCCACGCGAAACTCCGAGCTCAGTGGCTCAACCGTGACGTTCGGGTCATCCACCACTTCGCGAATGGCCTGGAGAAGCGCCTGCCGGTCGCCGCCGGGAAGAATGCGCACATCCAGATTTGCCCAGGCCTCGGCAGGAATCACATTGGTCTGTTCCGAGCCGCCCATCATGGTCAGCGAAATCGTGTCGCGCAGCAGGTAGTTCAACGATTCGTCGTGCTCTAGTTCCTCCTGAAATTTCTTGTCCTCGATCGCTTTGTGAATGTTGCGGTACTCCCGGGCGCGTTCGGGCGGTTCGTAGGGAGCCATCCCGAGCAGAAACTCCTGCACGACCGGCAAGACCCGCAGCGGCGTTTGATAAGCGATGATTCGGTCAAGCGCCCGCACCAGCCGGTTCGGAGCGGAGTCTGGATCGGGACGCGAGGCATGCCCTGCCCGGCCATGCGCGACCACGTGCAGCCAGTAAACTGTTTTCTCGCCCACATCCACGCCGACATACTTGACGCGGTCATTTTCCAGCAGGTTCTCGCCGCCCTCGTTAATCAGGAATTCGGCATTCCCGAGCAAGTCGCGCTGATGCTCGATGAACCAATCCGACCCGCTCCCATTCATCTCTTCATCGGCGACCGCGAGAAAAATCACGTCACGGTCCAGCGGTACGTGTTCGCGCTTGAGCATGACCATAGCGACGAGCTGCGCCAGACCTTCGTCTTTCATATCCTGCGCGCCGCGGCCCCAGACGTATCCGTTCTTGACCTCTCCGCTGAACGGCGGAACCTGCCAGTGCGAAGCGTCGCTCGTCACCACATCCATATGGTTGAGCAGAATAATTGGACGGTGGACAATCGCACGACCAGCATCGGCTGCAGTACCGGCCCCGGTATGCGGCAGCCGCGCCCACAAGTCTCCGCGTCCCGGGGCATATTCAAAAACGCGGTTCTCAATCCCTTCCTGATCGAGGATTCCCTTCAGAAACGCGACCGCGCGCATCTCGTTGCCCGGCGGATTGGAGGTGTCAATCCGCAGATACTGCTGCATCCATTCGACCGCCAGGTCTGAATATTGCCGCAAATGATCCGCCGGAATGCGCGAAGAGGCCAACGTCGCCGCAGCTTGATCCGTAGCCGGACTTTTGGGCGAAACCTGCGCCCAGCAGGGAAGTGACGCCAGCAACGCGCTGAGCATAGGCAGCGCAAAGGCCTTCCAACCCTGCCTGCAAAACACCTGCAAAAACCTAAACGAGCCCGTTCGGTTTTTGGGCAATCTCCGTCCACCTCCGGTTAGAATTTCACGCAGTTTTTATATCAGGTTTCCCAAATTTACCCTCCAGATTGCGCTTGGATTGCGGCGCGGCTCGGTGGAGCGTTATGATGTCCTTAGATATCAATGAGTTAAGGCGAACGCGTTTCCGCGGGTTTGGCATCTAACATGTAGTAGTAGGGACAGGAGCCGGCTGTACTCGGTCGCCAGGTCTTCAGGTTCAGCGCAGCGTCAGCGCGAGCCGGCAAGCGGGGTAATCTGCTTGCTTTTCATAAGCTTAGGGACGGAATAAGCCCTCCAGCCGCCTCAGGGCGGAAGTGAGGGTAGCTCAAGAACTCCCGATCTGGAGGAAAGTTATCATGAACAACCGCATTCTCATCGCCCTGCCACTGGCCGCAGTGCTTTCGTTGCCGGCTTTGGCGCAGACTACAACGACTTCTCAGCCTGCCAACACTCCGGCTGCGTCCACTGACACGGCCACCGGCAAGGCTCCTTTGGCTCCTCCCAGTCGCGAAGGCTTCTGGGGACGGGTTAACCCCTTCGCTCGCAAGAATTACGTGAAGCGGCAGACCGAGCCCATTCGCGACCGCGTCAACGAGTTGGATGACCTGACCGCCGCGAACAGCAAGAACATCAAAGATACAGATGCGCGCGCCCTGGCTGGCATCAAGATGGCTTCGGACAAGGCCGATGTAGCCGATCAGCACGCCGTAGACGCCGGCAACAAGGCGACCGTGGCGCAGCAGACGGCGCAGCAGGCGACTACGCGCATCCAGACGGTGGAAACCGTGGTCAACAACATTGACCAGTACAAGGCCTCGAACCAGACGGAAATTCTCTTCCGTCCCGGCCAGACTATGCTGAGCAAGCCCGCCAAGGACGCTCTTGATGAAATGGCGACCACGGTGAAGGGCCAGCGCGGCTACATCATCGAAGTGCAGGGATTCTCCGCGGGCAAGGGCCAGGCGGCGATCGAGCACTCGCAGAAGATGGCCGAGTCGGTGGTTCGCTATATGGTGCTCAACCACGAGATTCCGGTCTATCGGATCTACCTCGTGGGCATGGGCAATGCTCCTATCCCCGCGGATGACACGATGAAGACCAAACGCATCAGCGGAGGACGGGTCGAGATCAGCTTGCTGAAGAACGATCTGGAACAGCTCTCCAGCAACGCGGCCCCGGCGATGAACATGGATTCACAACAGCAGCCTAAGTAAGTCAGAGGTCAGAAGTAGGAAGTAAGAAGTAAAGGCAGGAAAAGTTAGGGACCCAACGAGCGCCTCGCTCGAGTCCCTCCCCCAGAAAAACCCCTCGCGCAAGCGAGGGGTTTTTCGTGTAGGGAGGAGGGCCCAGCTTCTTATAGGGACGGTACTCAATTCCGCGATATTTTCTCTCGAATGGGCGTCGCGAACGCGGCCTCAACCTGTATGCTGTCTGTTCTCTTTTGGGACGCAGCAGTTTCGGCGAAATTATCCAGAGGATAAATTTGTGGTACCCACCCTTTGCAAAAAGCGCAAAGGATGGGGCACCCAGTTCGTGGGGAAAATCATGACGTCTAGTGGGCCCGAATGCTTGATTTGAGTTCGATGAGAACCGGACAGAAAAGGATTTTGAACAACCCTGCTTTTTGGCTGGGCTTGGTGGCGTTGTTGACGGCGTTGCTGGTCCAGTCGGGGGACCTGGGCTCGATTGACACCGTCCGGCGGTTGCAGACCACACATTCGTTCTGGACCTCGGCACCCGCGGTGCTGCCCGGGGAATATCCCGAGTTCGGGGTGATGGGCAGGAACGGGACGATTTACGCCTGGTACGGAATGGGGCAGAGCCTGCTCATGCTGCCCTCGGACATTGTCGGCACCTACCTGGAGCACATGCCGCGGTTTGCGGGCTTTTCGGATCACGATCCTGGAATCCGCGAAATTTTGGTGAGTTACAGCGTCAATATTCCCGTGTGCATTCTTACCCTCCTGGTCTGCTTCCGGTTTCTTCGATTGCTAGAGTTCACGGCAAACCAGGCCGTTGCGGGGTCGCTCGCGCTGCTGTTCGGTACCACGTTTCTCCTCTACACGCAGAACATGGTGGAGAACAACTTCATTCTGATGTTGACGCTGATTGGGTTGTGTTTTCAATACGAGTGGGTGTGCACAGGCAGTACACGGTCACTCTGGATTGGCTCACTAGCTCTGGGAGCTAACCTGTTGACCCGCCTCACCGCGGCGATGGACATCGCTGCTGCCGCCCTGTTCGTGGCTCTGGTCCTGTGGCTGAGGGGCTTCCGTGGTCGGGATTTGCTGGAGCGACTTTATGGTTACGCGCGCGTTGCGGGGCCGTCTTACACGGTGTTCCTGTTGGTTGACCGGATCTACCAGTACTACCGCTTCGGTTCGTTCTTCAACACTTACGTCTCGATCGCGGCAGAGCAACAGAGGAAATTCGATCCCAGCTTACCACCGAATTTTCCGTGGACCACACCGCTGTGGAAAGGCTTTCTGGGTCCGCTGATCACGCCGGAGAAATCCATTTTTCTGTTTGATCCGCTGATCGTTCTCACTTTGTTGTTGTCTTTTCTCGTCTGGAAACGGTTTGGTTCCGAGATAAAGGCCTACCTGCTGGCCGGATTGTGGCTGCTGGTCATTTACATCCTTTTCTACGCGAAGTATTTCGTGTGGAGCGGCGACTTCGCGTGGGGCGACCGTTACATCACGACTCCTGTGCAATTGCTGGCGATGATCTCGATTCCGCTGTTACTCCGCCATCGTGCGCAGCTAAGGCCGATCGCGTGGAAGCTGGGGATCGGCATTGCCACTGTCAGTCTGGTGATCCAGTTGGCCTCCGTTGTATTTTGGCATCCGCTCGAAATCCACCAGATGGAGACCTTGGGGCAGCCAACGTTTGTGGTGGGGCTGCGCTTCGAGAACATCGCGGCTGCGGTTCTGGGCAAAGTGGACCAATGGGGGTTGAGCAACGACGATACTCGTGAGATCGACGGTATACGCGCCCAAACGCCCTATTTCCTGCCGTTCCTGCTGAAGAAGGACGGCAGCATCTCCAAGGCGGCGGCGGATGGCCTGGTCGCTGCCTGGTTCGTGGGGCTGGCTGGCTTGATCGCCGTTTTGCTAGTGATCCGGCGCAAGGCGCGGGGAGAAGAGTTTGGAACCATTGCGTCCGTAGCAGAGGAATCGGTGGAGGAGTTCGCTGCCTGAAGTGTGCGGCGTTGGTTGGTTCGCCCCTCCGGGGCTTGCGCACGTTTCCGATTGCTACCCACGGGTTGCGCTATGGGCTGCATTCTTTCGCCGCTTCACGGCTTGGAGTCGAATCCTCGCCGGAGTTAGGAATCCCCCGCCAGAGTCAAAAGCCCCACTTCTCGCAAAAGACGCGAGAAATGGGGCACCCAACGCGTCCATTCCCAACGCGTCCACTCCCAACGCGTGCACTTCCGGCCCAACGCGTTCATTTTCTTTGGTTTGCTTACTCTTTCGGTGTGCTGGCGTCCATTATGTAGCTGGCTCGGCGGCGAAGAGAGAGGGCGCGCTTGCCGGTTTTCTTTCCACACGTTAGGGCTCGCGCTTAAATCAGGGTCAGGACTCACACACATGCAAAATGTCAGGCTTGCGCTGCGGCAGTTTCGGAAGTCGCCGGGGTTTGCGGCCACAGTGATTCTTACCATCGCCTTGGGAATTGGGGCGAACACCGCCATTTTTACGCTGGTGCACGCGATTCTGCTGAAATCGCTGCCCGTGGCTGATCCGGCGAGCTTGTACCGCGTTGGTGACCGCGATGACTGCTGCGTGAATGGCGGCTTCATAAACACCGATGGCGATTTCGATCTCTTCTCTTACGATCTGTATCGTCACTTTCAAGACTCCACGCCTGAGTTCGAGCAACTGGCGGCATTCCAATCGGGACATGACACCATGAATGTGCGCAAGGGATCCGGCCGGGCGAGCTCGGAAGCCACGGAATATGTTTCCGGGAACTACTTTGCGACGTTTGGGGTGGGAGCCTATGCCGGACGCATGTTGCTACCCAGCGACGACCAGCCGGGAGCGGCTCTGGTTGCGGTTGTGAGCTATCAGGCGTGGCAGGCCGCGCATGGCTCCGACCCCACGATTGTGGGTTCGACGGTCATCGTGCAGAACCAGCCGATGACGATTGTCGGAATTTCGGCTCCCGGGTTTTTCGGAGACCGCATCGACAGCGATCCGCCTGCGCTTTGGATTCCACTGAATGATGAAACCGTGTTAGATGCAGAAACCAGCATCCTCAAGCAGCCGGACACGAACTGGCTTTACGTGCTGGGACGAGTGAAACCGGGAGTGAGCGCGGGAAGCCTGCAGGGTAAGCTCTCCAATAGTCTTCGGCAGTGGCTGGCTACGGTGAATTCCTACACCATCAACGGAAATGACACGCAGATTCCCAAGCAACACGTGGTGTTGGCGGCGGGCGGCGGCGGAGTTCAAAGACTGCAGATGGAGGCGGGCAGCGGGATCCGGTTGCTGATGGCCATTGCTGGATTGGTGCTGCTGGTGGCCTGCGCCAATATTGCGAATCTTCTGCTGGCCAAAGGGGCGACACGGCGGGCGGAGATTTCCATCCGCATGGCGCTGGGAGCGGCGCGGTCGCGGCTGATCTGGCAGATGCTGGTGGAAAGCGTGCTGCTGGGCTGCGCTGGGGGAATTGTGGGACTAGCGGTGGCTTACGCCGGGGCGCGGATGATTCTGGCGCTTGCGTTTCCGGACTCGCCCTTCCTGCCCGTGCATGCCACGCCCTCTTTGGTTGTGCTTGGATTCGCGTTTGTCCTGTCGCTGCTGACGGGAGTTGTTTTCGGCATTGTGCCGGCGTGGATCACATCGCACTCCGATCCAGCGGAAGCGTTGCACGGAATCAATCGCGCTACGCGGGACCGGGCTTCGCTGCCGCAGAAGTCGCTGATTGTGATGCAGGCGGCCCTTTCGCTGGTGCTGCTTGTGGGGGCGGGATTGCTGACGCAGAGTTTGCGCAACCTGGAACATCAGGATTTCGGCATCATCACGGCGAACCGCTACGTCTTCCACTTCGACCCCGCGGGCGCGGGTTACACGGTGGCGACGGTGCCAACCCTGAACGAACAACTGGAGCGTGAGTTCTCTTCGCTTCCTGGCGTCAAGGGCGCGGGGCTGGCGCTTTACAGCACGCTGGAGGGCAACAACTGGGGCGAGGGTGTTTATGTGGAGGGACGTCCCGCGCCCGGTCCAGAGGTACAGAACGGCTCATCGTGGGACCGCGTGAGCCCGCATTTTTTTGAGACTATTGGCCAACCGGTGGTGCGTGGGCGCGGCTTTACCGAACAGGACACGGCTACATCGCGGATGGTGGCGGTGGTGAACCAGGCCTTCGTGAAAAAGTTTTTTCCCAACGAAGATCCCATCGGCCACCACTTCGGAACGTTCGACCAGAAGTATGCGAGCGACTACGAAATCGTCGGCATTGTGGCTGACGCGAAATACACCAACCCCCGCGATCCGGTGCGGACGATGTATTTCCGGCCCATGACACAGTTGAACACGACGCTCAAGGAGCGCAGCGCGATCACGGCGGAGACGCGTTCGCTGTTCCCGAATTCGATGACGATTCGTTTTGCCGGCGACGCGGGGGGCCTGGAGTCGCTGGTGCGGCGCACGCTGGCGAATATCAATCCCAATCTGACGATTCTGGATTTCAAGTCGCTGGACTATCAGGTTGCGGGCAACTTCATTGAGGAACGGCTGATCAGCCGCCTGACCCTATTGTTCGGATTGCTGGCGCTGGTGCTGGCGTCGGTGGGGCTGTATGGCATTACTGCTTACTCCGTAGCGCGGCGGACCAGCGAAATTGGGCTGCGCATGGCTCTGGGAGCGAACCGCGGGGACGTGGTGGCTCTGGTGCTGCGAGGCGCATCGTTGCAGGTGGGGATTGGGCTTGCGATTGGGATTCCGGTGGCACTATTGGGTGGGTATTTTATGGCGAGTCAACTCTATGGGGTGCGGACTTACGATCCGTTGACGCTGGCGGGTGCGTTAGTGGTGCTCTCGGCGTTTGCTGGGGTTGCTGGATTTATTCCTGCGAGGCGCGCGGCGAGCATTGAGCCGATGAATGCGTTGCGGACGGAGTAGGGGGCGGAGAACCACAGCAGAGGCTATGTTCATTCGTCACATCGATGAGGCCTAATTCTGTGCTACAAAGCGAGGATGGCCAGGCGAGCTTGTCGTTTCGGCGGGATCTGCTTTCTGGTCTCGTCTTCTTTCGCCTGGGGCGTTGCCCCACCATCGGGTTGTGACCCTAACCACGCGGCTGAAGTGCAACTGGTGACGGTTCAGAATTCCGGGGAAGAAAACCTGTCGGACTACGCAGTTGCGATCAGCCTGGATCGAAGCAATTTTGATTTCACAATCCCCACCCATGATGGATCCGACCTGGCGGTGTGGGACGCGACCACGCACCAGGCGCTGCCCGACTGGCTCGAGTCCTACGATCCGGTAGCCGGGAAGGGGCTGCTTTGGATGAAACTGCCTGCAGTAGGGGCACAGGCCTCCGTGAACCTTTTGTTGACTGCAGGCCGCGTGCCGGGGTGTTCCGCTCCCGTGTTCAGCGGTTATGCGGTCTTCCCATTTTTTAGTGATGTAAGCGACGCGCCGAACTGGCAGGCGACGAACTCACTCACGGTTTCTGACGTCGTGGTGGAGGGTCCACTGACCATCACCAAACGCAGCGTCATCGAGAGTGACGGAACTTACAACAACACTCCCGCCGTGGTGCAGGCCGCGAACGGGGACCTCGTGCTTTCATACAAGAAAGGGCCCGGCCATGTGGACAGCCCGTTGGTGATTCTGCGGCGCAGCCGGGATGGCGGTGCGACGTGGAGCCCGGAAGAGGTTTATTGGGATTCATCGAAGCCCGACCCGGGGCTGGCACGGACTCCGCTCGGCGATTTGCTGATTGCATTTGTTAAAGCGGATTCCAGCGGTGACCTGGGTGGCGCTTACAGCCGTTCTGCGGATAATGGATTGACTTGGGGCCCATTCACGTTTTTTGATGATCCCCCCACTGCGACCTATGTTGTGGACCCCTTGTTGAACATTGGCTCGACGATGTATGGAGCCGGATATGGCTTCTATGTGGGTGGTAGCGGCTATGATCCATCGGTATGGTCGTCGTCGGATGATGGCTACACCTGGAGCAAGCTCGCCGAACTGCGCGGGCCGGAGGATCCTGGTCTTGACGAAACTGCGCTCGCCCAGACCGGCCCAAATACTCTGTTCGCCATGATGCGAACCGACGATGGCCTGGATACTTTTGGACGATATTCCAACGATCTGGGATTCACGTGGGGACCGCTTATCTCATACACCTCGCAGGTGGGAGTGTTGCAGGATCCTGAGATGATTCAGGCTGGACCGGCGCTGATTCTTCTGGGGCGGGACGCGACGGCGATTCCCGGAGTGCTGCCAGCCGATACGATTGGCTATCCGCGGCAGCTGGTTGCATTCGTGTCCTACGACGCGGGACAGACCTTTGGCTATGGCACGGTGCTTGATACTTATACAGGACAGACGATCGACGGAGGATATTCGTGGCCGATTTTGCCAGAGCCGCAGTGGGGGCGGCCAACCGGTGAGTTGGGCTTGGATGGCGTGGGGCGCTGCCAGCTTGGGGAGGCTGGTTGCCGGCAGGAGAATCCTCAGGTATACATCGTGTACTACGCGGACTCACACAATCTTAGCGAGCCCGATATAAAATCCGTGACTTTGTCGGTGGGGCCGCCTTTGGCCGTGCCCGGCGGTTCGTTGCACGTACTCAGCCAGCTCGCGCCGGGATTGGCTACGCACACGCTGAATTTGAATGCGACGCGCTATTCGCTTGAATTTCGCTTTCGCTCGAATCCGACTCCAGCCGGAAGCCAGTTTTCGGTTGTGGTGCAGGGCGAGGTGTCGGGATCGCCGGTGAATCTGGTCGATTGGGAACTGCCCTCAACGCACGGCGCCGATCCGACGGCGGACTCGGGGATCATTTCGAATGGCGAGTTCGTGCAGATTCTGAATAGCTTCAGCTATGGCGAGAGTTGCCGGTTGCGCACCGTGGTCGACGAAATTTTGGGGACTCAGCAAGCTTTTCTGTTGGATAACTTTGGTGGAATCATCAGCTCGAACGTGGCTGTGCCCCTGGCGCAAGGGACGTCCCATGCTGCGGCGGTGCAGATGGGAAATAACTCCAATTTGCGCGCGACCGATAGTTTGGTGGATTTTGTTTTCGTGCGGCCAGCGGCGCAGACCGAGCCCACGGTTGTTGTGAGTCGCGTACGGTGAGGGGAGCGGATGCTGCCCCGAGCGCCTTCGCCGCGGGCAAACGCCGCCGGTCTCGCCGGCGCCCATGCCACTGCCTATGCATCGTAGGGTCTCTCACCGTGCCTTCGGCTCGGTTCGGGATGACATCCCTTCTGGTTCCCGGGCATACTCCGGGGCATGGACCATTGCTCGTTCCCCGCCGCGCAGCATATAAGTAAACGGGGAGTGTGCATCGTGAAAACATTCATCGTGAAGATGATGAGGATGAAAAAGCCGAGATCCGTTTTCGTGGCCGGGCTGCTGCTCGCTGTTTCTCTATGCACGGCGGCGGCTGCCCAGACGTCCCGCTGGAGTGAAACGAAGGCCAATGCGTGGTACGCGCGGCAACCCTGGCTGGTGGGAAGCAATTACGTTCCGAAGTCGGCGATCAACCAGCTGGAGATGTGGCAGGAGGCTACGTTCGATCCCGATCAGATTGACCGTGAGTTTGGTTGGGCGGAATCGCTGGGCATGAATACGATGCGGGTTTTTCTGCACGATCTGCTATGGGAGCAGGATGCGGCCGGGTTCCAGAAGCGTATCGACCGTTTTCTGAGCATTGCGTCGCGGCATCGCATCCGGCCGCTGTTTGTGATCTTTGATTCGTGCTGGGATCCGCTGCCGCATCTCGGGCCGCAACATGCTCCGGTGCCGGGCGTGCACAACTCGGGGTGGGTGCAGAGTCCGGGGGCGATTGCGTTGGAAGACCCGACGCAATATCCGAGACTGAAAGCTTATGTTCAGGGCGTGGTGGGAACGTTCGCGAAAGACAACCGCATTCTCGGCTGGGACTTGTGGAACGAGCCGGGCGCGGATAACGCGGGGAGTTATGCGGGCAAAGAGCCGAAAGACAAAGAGGCGCGCGTCGCAGCGCTTTTGCCGCAAGTGTTCGAGTGGGCGCGGGAAGCGAATCCGCAGCAGCCGTTGACCAGCGGAGTGTGGGATATCGATATCTCCCGCGATGCCGGTAGTCAAGGTGAGTTGCAGCGGATTCAACTGCGCGAGTCGGACATTATTACATTTCATAATTACAGCTGGCCGGAGGATTTTAAGAGTGAGGTGGCGTGGCTGAAAAAACTCAACCGTCCGGTGATCTGCACGGAATTCATGGCGCGGTCGGTGGGGAGCACGTTCGATGGAATTTTGCCCATCGCCAAGCAGGAACGCGTGGGGGCCATCAACTGGGGATTCGTCGCGGGCAAGACGCAGACGTATTTTCCTTGGGAATCGTGGGAGCATCCTTACGTTCAGAGCCAGCCTCCGGTGTGGTTCCACGAGGTGCTGCGCGCGGATGGAACGCCGTATCGGGAGGCTGAGGTGCAGTTGATTCGCCAGCTTACGGGGAAGAAGTAGGGCGAAGGAGTGGGGTCCCACCTTCGAGTTCGGTGCGGGGCGGCCTTTCTCACGAAGTGCGCGAGGAATGGGTCGAGTCGAGTAGGTCGTGGGGACAGGGAAATCCCCACTTCTCGCGAAGAACGCGAGAAATGGGGCACCCGCTTTATTTGACCTGTACTCTTTGCCAGCACTAAACTCGCTTCTCAACGGGGTTCTCATGAAACGTCTTGTGGGGTTGCTGCTTTTTTCTCTTCTGGTTGCTTTCCCGGCTTTCGCCGACGACGATCAAGGTCACCAGCATCACGAGGATTTGAACGAAACGCAGTTGGGGACGGTTCATTTTCCGGTTTCGTGCGTGGCGGCGGTGCAGAAGCCGTTTCAGCGCGGGGTGGCGTTGCTGCATTCGTTCTGGTACGAGGAGGCCGAGAAGGAGTTTCTTCAGATTGCCAAAGACGACCCGCACTGCGCGATGGCTCATTGGGGAGTTGCGATGAGCTTGTGGCACCAGCTGTGGAACGAACCGGACGAGAAGGTGATTGCCCGCGGTCTTGACGAAGTTCACAAGGCACAGGCCGAGGGTAAGAAGGTGACTGCGCGCGAACGCGGCTATATTGCCGCTGTCGCTGCGTTCTATGACAATTCGGCCAAGCTCGATCATGATGCCCGCGCGCGGGCTTATTCCGATGCGATGCAGAAGGTTTATCAGAATTATCCTGACGACCACGAAGCGGCGGTGTTCTACGCTCTTTCGCTGCTGGCGTCCGACCCGCATGAGGACGCAACCTTCGCCCGGCGCCGGCAGGCCGCCGCGATTCTGGAGAAGCTGTTCGCGACCGAGCCTGACCACCCTGGCGTAGCGCACTATCTGATTCACGCCTATGACAAGCCGCAGCTGGCGGAACTGGGCATTCCTGCGGCGCGGCGCTACGCGCAGGTTGCGCCGGCGGCTCCACATGCATTGCACATGCCGTCGCACATTTTTGCGCGCGTAGGACTGTGGCAGGACGACATCAAGTCGAACCTGGCGTCGATCGCCGCGACTCGCGAGAGTGCGGCCATGCACATGGGCGGGGAGGGTCATCAGTTCCACGCGATGGACTTTCTGTTCTACGCCTACCTCCAGAGTGGGCGCGAAGACGACGCACGTGCGCTGATCGAGGAAGTGAGAAAAATGCCCGCCATGCACGATATGTATGGGTTGGGATTTGATCCGCACGAGGCTACGCTGGCTCATTTCACGGCGCTTTATCCCATCGAGATGCACGACTGGGCTACAGCGGCCGCGCTGACGCCAACGGAGGTCCCGGGCACTGCGGAGGGATCCATGGGATATTGGGCGAAGGCCATCGGGTCGGCTCATCTCGGCAAGGCGGACGAGGTGCGAAAAGATATTGCTGCGATCGAGCGTATTCATCAGAGCCTGGTGGACACGAAGAAAAAGGATTTTGCCGAGGCCGCGGAGAGCGATCTGAAACAGGCGCAGGCCTGGCTCGCGTTTGCTGAGGGCAAGTATGACGATGCAGTCGAGGCGCTGCGTCCGATTGCCGACAAGGAAGACTCGCTGGGCGACGAACCGCAGGGTATTCCTACGCGCGAGATGATTGCCGATATGCTGCTGGAGGCGAAGCGTCCGCAGCAGGCGCTGGCGGAATATCAGACTGACTTGAAATTGAACCCTAACCGCTTCAACGGACTATCGGGCGCCGCCCGCGCCGCGGAGCAGGCTGGTAAATCGAGCGACGCGACTGAGTACTACGCGCTGTTGTTGAAAGTCTGTGAGGGATCGAATTCGACGCGGCCGGAGCTTTCCCGCGCGAGGGAGTTGGTGGCGCAGAAGTAGGCGACGGCGAGGTGTCTCAGTTTGCGGGGTCGTTACGAAAACACCCTAGAGCCTCCGCAGATGACTCCAATAAACGTGTTGCCGCAAGTGTCTCCGTATGTTAGCCCAAAGTTATTCGTTGAGGACCAGATTTGAAAATCCGCGCGCTGCACTATGTTTTGAGCTCGATTTGGTGCGAGCCGTCCAACCGGGGTCAACGCATTCGCCGCATCTCCCTGTTCTTGGTGTGGCAGCTTCGGAAAAGGGTTAGCAGTTCGCCCATGAAAGCGAAGCTGGCAAACGGTATGCGGATGCAGGCCTGGCCGGATTGCGACATCTCCCCGTCTGCCCTTTACTATGCCTTACCCAATGGCAGGTGCATCTCTTTTTTGCGCAAATTTCTTGACGGCGGAACATTTCTCGATATCGGGGCCAACGTAGGGCTAGTGAGTCTGCTCGTTGCCGATAAAGTTCAGCACGCGATTCTGTTTGAGCCCAACCCGAATGCGGTGGAGCGGGCAAGAGAAAATATCCGTCTCAACCACCTCAATTTCGAAGTTGTGGCCGAAGCGCTGTCAGACAGGGTCGGCAATGTCGAATTCGAAAACATGGGAACCGTGAGTGCCTGCAACCGAACGGTGGACGGATTCACCACAACGTTACCTACGATCACGGTGCAGCGCACAACGCTGGATCAATTCCTGCAGGATTATCGCGCGGACCTTCCCACGATCAGCGCCGTTAAGATTGACGTGGAAGGGCATGAGAATTCTGTGCTGCGCGGCATGAAAGGCCTCCTCAGAAATCAGCGCCCGAAACTGGTTATGTTTGAATACCTGCAGCGGACCGACATCCAGGAAACCCTCGCTACGTTCGGCGACGTCGGGTATTCCGTATTTGAACTCACGCCTGCCGGCCCCCGTCACGCGACAAGTCGAGTCAAACCCCTGCAAGACTTGTTTGCCTGTCCGACTGAGTTAGCTGGACAATTCGGATTATGAATTCCAGAGACATTCGGTTGCGACGATCTCCCTAGATTGGATTCCCGAAGAGCATCGCCGCCCACGAGTTGATAAATGCGCGATGTGCGTTGGTTGGTTGCGCTTAAGCCTGCGGCTCGGGCAGGAAGCGTTTCGTTATCTGCGAATGCACCATCTACGGATGGAAGAGAAACAGCTTGACGATCAGCACGGCCAGCACTGCTAACGCTCCGACCAGGGCGTTGTACTCGCGATGATGTATATACAGAGTTGGAGAGAATCCTGACGGTTCGTTTTCTGCGCTCCGATTCGGTGTGAGACGTGGGAACATTCTGGGGACGCGGCGGGCATATTCGCCGAACTCGGGGAATTTCTGACGCAGGAATTTTTCTTCGTCGCGGATCACGGGAAGGTAAATGGCAAAGAACATTACCACAAGCAGAACACCCACCCACCAACTGCGTGCGGCCACGGCGAATCCGATTCCGATCAGGAGCGAGCCCAGATACAGCGGATTGCGCGTGTAGGCATAGGGTCCGGAGATGGCCAAGGCTTCATTTTTTCGGACATGGCCCGAAGCCAGGGCGCGAATCAGCAAGCCCGGTAGGATCAACAGCAGACTTGACAGGAGGAATCGCCACGACGGTTTCGCCAGCCAGAGATAGAGCAGCGCGAAGACAAATCCCAGGGGGACGCGGATGCGGCGGGCGATGCGAGCGTACTCAGTCATGAATGTTTCTGAACGTCGCGAGGCTCCGTCGGCATAGGCAAACCCCATGTTTTGGCCGGCGTCCGCAGCGGAGACGAGCGAGATTCCTTCGGCTTCGCTTAGGACAGGTTCCTCCCCCGCAAGGAAAAGCGGGATCGTTCGGGTTGACAATTAGCACATACAATTCAAAGCCCCAACGCCTCACGGGCGGCGGAAACCACTTCGTCTACGCTGATCTCCAGCAATCCCGCTTCCGGTTGCGAGCGGCGCGCATGCGTGGTGGCGCTCGAAGGATTACGTAGCACGATGCTGCGCGTAGAGTAAGGACCGTTCCGCGCCGGGTCCGTCGGGCCGAAGATGGCTACGACCGGAATGCCCAACGCTGCCGCCAAGTGCAACGGGCCCGTGTCTCCGCCGATGAACAGACGCGCGCGCCGCGTGAGCGCTATTAACTCGGTGATGGTGCAGTTCATGCTTTCAGCATCGCCGCCGCTGGCAGACTGCGCTGCCTGCGCGAGTTCCTTCTCTCCTGGGCCATAGTTGAGAATTGTACGCAGTTCCAGGCTCGCCAGTTCGCGGGCGACTTGGCCGTAGCGCTCTGCCGGCCAGCGTTTCGCGCCCCAGCCTGCGCCGGGATTGAGGATGGCGAAGTCAGAAATATTTCCTTCTGCGAGGCGCTGACCGATTCGGGCCTCGGCCGCGGGGTCGCGTGGAAACTCCACGCGAGGCGCTTTCATCTTTGCTTGCGCAACTGCCTCGCCGTCCATAACCGCGTCGGCGATGGAAACATTTTGCTCGATCACGTGCAGACCGCGAGCAAGGACTTGACGTGTGTACCACAGACTGGCAGGAGATTCGCGAGGTTCGGCTGCGCCGTAGACTACGCGCGCACCCGACCAACGCGCCAGAAGCGCCGAACGCATCGCTCCCTGGAGATCGACTGCGACATCGTAATGCGCGGCGCGGATATCGTTCCAGGCCTTCGCAACGTTCTGCACGGTGTGGAGCGAGAAGGATGCCTTTCGCCAGGCAGCCAGGTTGACTGTGTGTACCCAGTCGACGAGCGGTCGCTGTGCGGAGCGCAGGCCTCGCGGCGGAGTGCCCGGCGCGCACAAAAGTTCGGCCCAGCGTTCTTCGATGAGCCATCCGATCGTTGAGTTAGGAAACGCTGCGCGCAGCGCCTGGGCGGCGGGCAAGCTGTGGATCACATCGCCCATGGAACTGAGGCGCACAATGAGGAGGCGGCTGATGCGGACGCCGTCTCGAGGATCGACCATCAAGGCTGCCTCGGCGACAGGCGCGAGCGGATGATTTGCGAGCGGATAATCTCGGTGGTGGAGTGGTCTTTGGGATCGCCGACGATCTCGACGCGGCCGCCGTATTCGGTGACGGTGTCGCGCTCGGGGACGGATTCGGCGGTGTAGTCGGTGCCTTTGGCTTGAATGTCGGGGCGAATCTCGCGAATCAGAGTCCGGACATCGAGTTCCGGAAAAATCACGACCGCGTCCACGTCTGCGAGCGCCGCGACGATTTCTGCGCGCTCCTGTTCGGGCATGATGGGGCGTCCTTCGCCCTTGAGGGATCGCACTGATTCGTCGGAATTGATGGCGACCACCAACTTCCCGCCGAGCGCTTTGGCTCCGCGAAGATAACGCACGTGGCCGACATGGAGAAGATCGAAATTCCCATTGGCCAGGGTGATTTGTTCTCCGGAGCCGCGCCACTGCTCGACCTGCGATCGCAGCTGCGTACGGTCCAGAATCTTGCTTTTTCCGGTTTGGTTATGGTCGCTCAATGTCTCTGTTCAGGGTTTCTTCAGTCAACATTCTTGGTGCAAGCTTCTAGTGAGATCTGGTCGCGGGCGGGGACTGTTCCAGCGCGTGCAGGAGTTCTTGTTGCGTAACCGTGGCCGTGCCGCGCTTCATCACGACGATTCCACCAGCGTAGTTTGCCAGTTGCGCGGCTTCTTCGGTAGTGGCGCCGGCGGCCAGGGCTGCGGTGAAAGCAGCAATCACAGTGTCTCCAGCGCCGGTTACATCGACCACTTGATCGGAACCAAAAATAGGGATATCCACCGGTTTGTGGCGGTGATTGAAGGCGACCATGCCGTCGCGGCCGCGAGTGATAAGGAGGGACTGCAGCTTCATGCGCTCGAGCAACTGCTCGCCGGCGGTGACCATTTTTTTCCAATCCTGTCCGATGCGAACGCCGAGCGCGTCTTCAACTTCCGGTTCGTTCGGCGTTGCGGCAGTAGCCCCGGAGTATTGCAGCAGCCGGTAACGCGAATCGAGAATCACGGGCAGCGTTCCTAGCTTGCCTTTTTCGCGCAGCGTAGTGAGGATCGCTGGAGTGGCGGCGCCGTAGCCGTAATCGGAAAGCAGCAGCGCGTCGGAGACGTGGGCATAGTTTCGCGCCGCGAGATAGAGCTCGCGGGTGAGGTGAACGTTGGGCGCCTCCTGCGGCTCGCGATCAATGCGCACGACCTGCTGGCGCGCGGTATGCGCCATACCGGCGAGGATGCGCGTCTTGGTGATGGTGGCATAGGTCTTGTCTTTGAGCACGCCGCTCACGGGAATGCGCTTGTGACGGAAGTGCTTGAGGAGGAGCCGGCCCGGTTCATCGTCTCCGACGACGCCGACGGGAAGCACGTTGACGCCGAGATCGGCAAGATTGTTCACCGCGTTAGCGGCGCCGCCGGGGACGACCGTGCGTTCACGATGTTTGAGGATCAGTACCGGAGCTTCGCGGGAGACGCGCGAGATTTCGCCGAAGACGAATTCGTCGGCAACCAGGTCACCGAGGACGGTGATGGTGACCTTGGGGAAGGCTTCGACGATCTTCTTGAGGCGGCCGGACTCTTTGGGATGTTTGGTCATGATTGCGAAAAGTGCGACCCCGCAGCGCCGGTTTATCGTCCGGGCGTGGGGGCCGGACGCCCCCACCACAGCCGCCGGGACGGCGGCGCTACGAAACCGATTCTCTCATGTCTGAGGGCTCCGTTCGGCGATGACGCGCAACATTGTATCAACGGCGTTAGCGGCCTCCTGCAGTTCCATTTTGACGGGCACGACCGAGAGCGGATGGAGCGCGTAAAGGTAGCTGCCGAGGTTGATGGCGTCTTTTTCTGTGGTGAGAAATCCTCCAGCGTCGCTTCGCTGTTTGAGAGCAAGCAATTCGCGGATGTCTTTCTCGACGTAGGAGTGGTGATCGCGGTAGAACGCTTCGGCTGCGGGCTCGATGTTGGCGGCGCGCAATTGTTGAACGAAGACTTGGGGGCGCGCGATCGCGCAGAAGACGACCGGGCGCGGCGGCACATGTTGGGGAAGAATCCCCCGGCGCACGTGCCATACGAGCTTGCCGTCGAGCGGGAACTTTTCTCGCGCGGCGTCACTGGGCAGCACGACCGCGTCAGCGCGGCGCAGGTTGCGCAGGGGCTCGCGCAGGCGGCCGGCTGGGAGAAGACGGTCTTCGGCATCTTGCGGAGTGAGCAGGACGATATCGAAATCGCGGGCCAGGGAGCGGTGCTGGAAGCCGTCGTCGAGAAGATGAAGCTGTGGTCCGAATTCGGCTTCGGCCAGGCGGCCCGCTTCGAAGCGACTCTCGCCTACGAAGACGGGCACCTGCAGGCGCTGCGCGATGAGCAGCGGCTCGTCGCCGAAATCGCGCGGCGAGCCGGCGGGATCGACGGGGAGAGCGCCGCGCGTGGCTCGGCCGTAGCCGCGGGAAAGCACGTCGAACCTGATTCCGCGGGCTTTGAGTAGCTCGCCCAGCATGAGCACAAAAGGAGTTTTGCCCGAGCCTCCAGTGGAGAGGTTTCCTACGCTCACTACTGTGCCGGAGAGCTGGCTGGCGCGAAGCAGCCCCTGGTCGTAGAGCGTGTTTCGCGTTGCGACTACGCCGCCGTAAATGGTTGTGAGGGGATTCAATCGGTTTCTCTTGGAGCGGACAGAAGATTCTCCAGAGCTTTCACGGTTCGCAACGTCGCTCCGGCTGCGGTTCCGCCCGCCGTTCCAGAGTTTCCTCCGGATTGCGAACGCAGGGTTTCTGCAGCGCGCTGGCCCAAGGCGGCGCGCTCGGCGGGGCTCGCCAGAAGGTCCATCAGCGCTAGAGGCAGCTCTGCCACGCCCACGATGCGGACCGCATCCCGCCTCTGAAACAAGCTCACAATATCGCGAAAATTCTCCGTGTGGTTTCCCACCACGATGGCGACACCATATTGCGCCGGCTCGATGATGTTGTGTCCGCCATGCGGCACCAGGCTGCCACCAACGAAAGCAACGTCGGCCAAAGCGTACAGAGCAGCCAGTTCGCCGATGGTATCGACCAAAAGGACTCCGCCAGCGAGGGGACGGGTATTCATGGTCCCGTCGGCACTCTCGTTCCACAGAGTTCGGCGCAGGAAAGGAATTTCCAGTTGCGTGAGCAGGACTGCGACGGTGTCGAAGCGCTCGGGATGTCTTGGCGCGAGCAGCATTGCCGCGCGCGGATGCGCCACGAGCAAGTTTTCGAAGGCTTTGAGCAGAAGAGGTTCCTCGCCCTCGACAGTGCTTCCGCAGACCAGCACCGGGCCCGCGCTGGACGCGGCTAGCGATTTCTGCAGGGCCGCAACAATCGGAGGTGCGGGTGGAAGGTTGATGTCGAACTTGAGATTTCCGGTGACTTGCACGCGATTGGGCGCAGCACCGATCGATTCCAGACGGGCGCCGTCTGCTTCGGTCTGGGCGAGGAACAGGTCGATGTTTTCCAGTTCTTTTCTGAGCAGCGCACGAAAACGCCGGTAGTTGGGCCAGGAGCGGTCGGAGATGCGTGCGTTCACCACGGCGATGCGTGCGCCACTGGCGTGGGCCAGGCGCAGAAAGTTTGGCCAGAATTCGGTTTCGGCAATGACTACCAGCTCCGGGCGCAAGGCGCGCAGATAGGGGCCGATGGCAAAGGCGAAATCCAGGGGAAAGTAGAAGACGTTTGCTTCGCCGAAACGCTTGCGGGCGAGTTCCTGACCAGTGTCGGTGGTGGTGCTAATAAAGATTTTGTGTCGCGGGAAGCGGCGGCGCATTTCGTCGACCAGGCCGCTTACTGCGAGAACTTCGCCGACCGAGACGGCATGGAGCCAGATTGCGGGCGCGTGTTCGTTTTCTTGCGAGGTCTGCCCGAGGCGGCGCGGAACCGATCCCAGGCGTTCCGCAAAGCCGCGGCGGTACTTGCCGTGGCGAAGCATCTGATAGAGCCAGTAGGGCAGGCTCAGCAACATGGCCGCGGCCAGCAGAAAACTGTAGAGGAAGTAGATCAAGTACTGCCATTCTAAATGCTGGAGCCATCGAGTCGGGGAACTGGCCAGGCAACCAGCCGGTCAGGTCGCTGCCTCTATAATCGAAACCATGCTGTGCAGGAAGAGACCGATTTTCCGCTCGGCCGTTCTCGTGCTGATCGCGCTGGGCATCTCGACCGTGGGCCGGGCGGGCAAGAATTTCGTCAAGCCGGTGGCGCAGGCGGCGAAGACGTATCCGGCGCACGATGAACATCCCACGGAGCTGGTGACGATTGCCGCGGACCCTTACGATACTCCGGGAAAGGCTGGCATTTTTTCGGTCAACTTTCGGGAACATGGCATGCTGCCGGTTTTCTTAGTGGTGACCAATGACGGAAGCCAACCCGTCTCCATCGCCAATATGGAGGTGACGCTGATCACGGCGAACAATTCCAAGCTGACGCCGATTTCACCCGAGGACATTTACCGGCGGTTGTCGAATCCGCAGGCCAATACGAATCCGACGCCGTTGCCCTTTCCCGTTCCGCACAAGAAGGTGAAGGGGACGATCAGCAAGAAAGAAATGGACGAGATCGAATCGTCGCAGTTCGCGGCCAAAGCGGTCGAGCCGCGCACCACGCAGTCGGGATTCCTGTTCCTCGATGTGGGAGGGATTACCGACCCGCTGGCGAGCGCTCACATCGACATTACTGGCGTGGACGACGCGAAGGGCGTGGAGTTGATGTATTTTGAGATTTCGTTGGATAAGTACTTGAACTCGCCAGCCACGCCGTAGTCGCGCCGTCGCGACGGCGCTATAATCGCGCGGTCTGCAGGAATCAGAAGTTGAGGAACTGGGTTATGTCTGCAATGCCTGACACTACCGTTGCTGCCCGCGCTTACGAGCCGGTCATCGGGCTGGAGGTGCATGTCCAGCTGCTGACGGCTACAAAGATTTTCTGTTCATGCTCCACGCGGTTCGGGGCTGCGCCCAATAGCAACGTCTGTCCGGTTTGCCTGGGGATGCCCGGAGCGCTGCCGGTGCTGAACAAGAAAGTTGTGGAGTTTGCCACGCTGGCCGCGATGGCGCTGAATTGTCGTGTGAATGAGACTTCGATTTTTGCGCGGAAGAATTATTTTTATCCGGATTTGCCGAAGGGCTACCAGATTTCGCAGTATGACAAGCCGCTGGCGGAGCATGGATTTATTGAAGTTCCAGCGACGCGCGATGGCGGCAGTGGCGGGAAGAAGAAGATCGGCATCACTCGGGTGCATCTCGAAGAGGATGCGGGGAAGAGCCTGCACGAGGGGTTTCCGGACGCCGACGAGAAGACTGCGATCGACTTGAACCGCACCGGCGTGCCTCTGATCGAAATCGTGAGCGAACCGGACATCGCGACGCCCGACGAGGCTTACGAATATCTCACGCGGCTGAAAGAGATCATTCTTTATACCGGGGTAAGTGACTGCAATATGGAAGAAGGCTCGCTGCGCTGCGATGCCAACGTCAGCGTGCGTCCGCGCGGACAGAAGGAACTGGGCACCAAGACGGAAATCAAGAACGTGAATTCGTTTCGGTTTATCCGCGAGGCTTTGATCTACGAGATCGGGCGGCAAGTCGAGGTGATCGAGTCCGGCGGAAAGATCATGCAGGAAACTCGGCTCTACAACTCGAACGAAGGCAAGACTTACGGGATGCGATCGAAGGAACAGGCGCACGACTATCGTTACTTTCCGGAGCCCGATTTGCTGCCGCTGGTGGTCGACGCGAAATGGAAGTCTGAGATTGCGAAGACGTTGCCGGAGTTGCCGGAGGCGCGGCGGGAACGCATGGTGAAGGAATACGGCATCACGGAATACGACGCGCGGGTGCTGACTTTTTCGAGAGCGCTGGCGGATCAGTTTGAGTCGGCGGCTAGGGCGGCGAAGAATCCGAAGCGAGTGGCGAATCTGGTGCAGGGCGAGCTGATGGGGCGGCTCAAAGCCAAGGGGCTGGACATTGGGCATTCGCCGATTTCGATGGCAGGCGTGGCGGCGTCGGCGGATCTGGTGGAAGCGGGAGCGATTTCGGGGAAGATGCTGAAGGATCTTTACGATCTTTGTTTTGAACGCGGGCGGGATTTTTCTGCGGTGTATGAGGAAGAGGGAAGGCCGCAGCAGTCCAACGATACATCGGCGCTCGAGAAGGTGATTGATGAGGTGCTGGCGGCGAATCCCAAGCAGTTGGAGCAGTATCGGGCGGGGAAGACGACCATGATCGGGTTTTTTGTGGGGCAGGTGATGAAGGCGTCGAAGGGGCAGGCGAATCCGCAACTGGTAAATGAGTTGCTGGCGAAAAAGTTGGGCTGAGTTGGGCCGAAGTACCATCCTCAAGACGTGACTTCAGTCATCTGAACGCCACCGCGTGGCTCGTCTACCATGGATGCTGGGAGACTTGCCATGAAGTTCAAGCTTGACCGCATCATCAGCGTGGCGACGTTGATGGCGTCGGTGGTTGCGATCATTCTGGTGTTGAGAAAACCGGCTCCGGTGGCGCCAACGCAGGCTCCGGCGGCGGTTGCGGCCCATGCGCAATCGTTCGATCAGAAGGTCTCGCAGTTTCAGCAAGCGGCGCAACAATCGGGTGGCAACGGCGGACCGGACGCGACACTTGCGCCGAGTGGTCCGGTTGCGGCTTCATCTTCCACGCTGTCCTCGGCTGACGGAGCGACTGCATCCAAAGCCGAGTTGCACCTGAATTCCGATGAGATCGGCGCTGCGCTCACGCAGGCGCTGGGAGCGGCTGCCGGCGGGAGTGTTTCGCCTGACACCAACGTTGGCCCTGGAACTCCCACTATCAAGGACCAGCATGTCAGCATGGAAGGCGACGTGGCACACGGTCAATTTCTGACGCAGATCGCGGGCAAAGATGTGTGGATTACCGTCTCCGGACATCTGGGCCAGAAGGACGGCTATGCCACGTTCGATCCCACGGAATTCAAGGTGGGGGATCTCGACATACCGGTGTCGTTGGTGAAGCCGGCACTGGAAAAGAAAATGCAAGAAGAACGCGACCGGCTCAAGCTGCCGGATTATGTGGGCGATGTGAAAGTGAAAGACAGCGAACTGGTGATGACGCAGAAGTGATGGTGCACTGACAAAGACGGCAGCCTCGCGGCTGCTGACCGGGTCAGGGACCCGGTCCCACACGAACCTCCCCGCATGAACCTCAAGTTCCAGCACCGCGAAGCAAATTCTCCGCGGCGACTTTTGCGTACCAGCGTCCTGATTCTTTGATTGTGCGCTGCTGCGTTTTGAAATCTACGTAGGCCAGACCGAAGCGCTGGCTGAAACCTTCTGCCCATTCAAAATTGTCGATCAGGCTCCAGGCGTGATAGCCGCGGACGTCCGCACCGTCCGCGATCGCATGAGCTAATGCTGCAAGATACTGGCGATGATATTCGATTCGGCGAGTGTCGCGGATTTCACCGTTCGCATCGGGACGATCGTTATAAGCGCAGCCGCTCTCGGTGATCTCGATGACCGGCCGGCTGTAGTCGCGGGTGATGCGCGTGACCATGTCGTAGAGCGCCTGCGGCCAGACTTCCCAGCCAATGTCGGTTTTAGGGCCTTGGTCGCCGCCGCTGCTGGTCATCGTGACTGGGAAAAGCCAGTCCTGCAGGTGCGCAATCCGTTCCAGAGCTCCCGGCGAAGAAGCGATCGTGCGGTTGTAGAGATTGATGCCAATGAAGTCCAGTGGCGCGCGGATTTTTTCCATGTCACCGGACTTGATTCTCATTGCCGTTTCCGGGAGATAAGTGAAGGCTGCGGGATAACGTCCCTTGAGCGCCGGTTCCAGAAACCAAACATTGGTGATGGCGTGCGCCCGCTCCGCAGCCAACTTGTCGGCATCCGAATCGGAAGCGGGCTCGCAGGGTGACATGTTGAAAGCAGTTCCCACGCGCGCCTGGGGACGCGCCGACTTCAGCGCCCGAAACCCGGCTCCCTGAGCCAGGTTTACCACGTGCGTGGCGCGAAGAAAATCCAGTAGGCTCTGGTGTCCGGGAGCATGCACGCCTTCGAGGTAGCCACTGAACGTGAACACGGAGGGCTCGTTGAACAGCATCCAGTCGGTAACGCGATCGCCCAGGGCGCGGGCGGCGATTTCGACATAGTCGCTGAAGCGGTAGGCAGTGTCGCGGTTGGGCCAGCCTCCAGCATCTTCGAGAGCCTGGGGCAAGTCCCAGTGATAGAGGGTGACGAAGGGACGGATTTTTGCTGCGAGCAGGGCGTCGACCAGGCGGCTGTAATAGTCGATGCCCATGGAATTTGCGGAGCCCGATCCTGAAGCCTGAATGCGCGGCCACGAAATCGAAAAACGATAGCTGTTCAAATTCATGGCACGCATCAATGCGATGTCGTCGCGCCAGCGATGGTAGGAGTCGCAGGCCGTGTCACCGGTGTCTCCGTTCTTGATGGTGCCGGGAGTGTGCGAAAAGCGGTCCCAGATGGATTGGCCCTTCCCATCCTCTTTCCACGCGCCTTCGATCTGGTACGCGGCAGTGGCCGTGCCCCAGAAAAAATTCCTGGGAAACGCGATTTCTGAGGGCGCGGGAAACTGCCGCACGACGCTGGATGCGCTCGTCGCTGTAGAGGCCGCACTAGCCGCCTTCGAGGAATTGCTGCAGGCTGAAAAAAGGCCCGCAGGCAGCGCTGCGGCAAGGCCGGCGCCCAGGGCCGATCGCGCCAACTCGCGGCGTGTCAGTCGCAAAAAGCGAGGCTCCTTCGGTCGCGTTGTGGTTGTCGCCGCATCAGTTGTGCTTGATGAACTTTCCGTTCTACTGGCCAGTCAGCGAATTGTAAAGCTTCTCTAAGAAAACTGTGCAAACAACGCTTGCTCGGGCCGGCAATCTGTTCGGCATTTACAGCTACTCTGGATTCACGGTATCGAACATCTTCCACAAGGTGTCGGCGGTGGCCTTATAAATCGTATAGCCGTTTCCGGCGTCGGTGGTTTTGTGAAAAAGGAGTTCGCCGCGGCCGTCGCCGTCGGCGTCGACGGCGTCGATCAAGTCCAGCTGCGGAGTCACGTCGAGGTGGAAGCGATCAGTCACGCCGGAATACAATCTATGCAGGTTGCCATAGATATCGGTACGTGTGACCAGCATGATTTTGTATTGTAGCGGTGCTGACGGGAGGTCGACTGTTCCACCGGCAGCTGGTGGAGGCAAGTGAGCATCTGCACTCAGGACCAGCACCGGCTGGTTGCTGCCCCACAGATCGAAAGTGCGCATCTGCACGTTTTCGAAAATGGGCTCGGGCGTCTTGGACGCCGACTTTCGGGCGGTTGAGTGAGGAGCCGCACGCTTCGCCGGGATTTGTCCTTTGGCGCGCGCGTCGATGTATGCGAGCAACTGCGCCTTCGCCAAGTCGAGCATCTGCTTGCGGCGATCGTCTTCGACGCCCTTGTCCCATTCATACACGAAAGAGTGCAGTTCGGGGCCGTCGGCATCGGAAATCGCCGGAACCAGTTCTACTGCTTCCATCGGAGCCGAGTTGGCCGCCGGCTTCGTAGCCGAATTATCGTTGGCCCTCGCACCGGAATCTTTCCCGGACTCCGGTTTGCCATAGCCAGGCACGTCGTAATCGGGCATGGGGCCAGTCGGCTTGCCGCGCCGCAATCTTGGCCGATTGGTATCGTCTTTCACATCGTCGGAGGACTGGCTCGTCGGTGCGCTCGCTGGAGGCGTTTCGTTCTGCGTGGATTTTTTCTGGTCAGTAGTTTTGTCGTCTTTTTTCCCTTCGGGCTTAGGAGTCCCAGGTGAAGATGCGGGCGGGCTGGTCGAAGCCGGCGCAGGCGGCGTTGCAGATGGGCTCGACCCCGGAGGCGCGGGAGTGGTTGATGTTGTGGAGGGCGCAGCAGCGCTTGATGTTGTTTCGCTCTTCGTCAACCGCGGCGGCGCGTCGGTAGTCTCGATCCCCTTGGGGACGACTTCTGCTTTCATCCCACTCTTTGGTGCTTCGGATCCGGCGGCCAGCCACGCCCCCGTGGCGAGCCATGGGACCTCAGCATTGGCGGCGAGGCTGTGCAGCGCACTATTGATCGTAAACAGGCCTAAAGCCGCGCCGGTCTTTTCGCCTTCATATACGATCCCCGATTCCAGTGCCATGGGCACAGGGTCCGCTTTGTAAGCTGACGCGTCGTAGAATTTTCCGTTGATCTCGATCATCACCGGGATCAGCGTCGCTTTGCCGCTGGGAGTTATTCTTAACAGGCCGAGGGCACGCGGCCCGAGATCCTTTTTCGTACGGTGCTCCCTTTTCAGAGGTACGATCTCGGGGGTTGACTCCTGGGCCGGGCTCAGAGCCGCAATCGACGCCATCGCAGCGAACATCGCGATCAAAACCAGGACGCGGTATAGAATCTTGTGGAACGGCGGCAACGCCGTGGCCCGCTTCCTGGCATTTGTAACGCCCGGGTCCGAATTGGCTGGAGAAGAGATTCCCATGAATATCCATGATAAGGCTCCCGAGTTTACTTTGCAGGATGAGAACGGAAAAGAGATCTCGCTGACCGATCTTCGCGGCAAAACCGTAGTTCTGTATTTCTATCCTCGCGCAGACACTCCGGGGTGCACCATCGAGGCCCAGGAGTTTCGCGATACGTATAAGAAAATCCAGAAGACCGGTGTGGTGCTCATGGGCATTTCGCCCGACACACCCAAGTCGCAAAAAAAGTTCCAGGAAAAGTTCAGTTTGCCTTTTACTTTGCTGGCGGACGCGGACAAGAAAGTGGCGGACGCGTTTGGCGTGCTGAAAGAAAAGAACATGTACGGGAAAAAAGTGATGGGCATCGTGCGGACCACGTTCATTATCGGGCCCGACGGCAAGATTCAGCACATTTTTCCCAAGGTGAAGGTGGAAGGCCACGCCGAGGAAGTGCTGGCGTATCTGAAGGAAGCGGCCAAAATTGCCTCCTAGCGGGCCGGTTCGCAGGTTGCCTGTGGAACAAATTTGCACGCTCTGCGTATCACTCTGTGAGTGTATTGTTGCCGATCTTGAAGACGGAAACAGCGGAGGAGAAAATCCATGCGCAATATTGTGAAAACAACTGGGATCGTGGCAGTCCTCATGTTTGCCGCCGCAGGCGGCGTCGCGAAGGCTGGCGCCGCGCCGGCCGACCAGAATGGATCGATCGTCCTCGTCTTCAAAGACGGGCACCGGAAGAGCATCGACATGTCGGAGGTCGCACGCATCGACTTCAAGACTCCGGTCACTATCGTTTTCAAAGATGGACGCCAGCAGAGTGTTCCCGCCGTGGACATTTCGCGTATTGAATTCGATGCGTTATCGGCCAGTGCTTCCGCATCCAGCCGCTCCCGCTTCGTCGGCAAGTGGGAACTGGGGGAAGGGAACGGAGGCAATTTCTACGCTACGCTCGATGCCGACGGCGAGGCCCACAAGTCGACCGGATCGAGCCACGGCACCTGGACTGTGGTTGGCAGCGAGGCGCGCATCAGTTGGGACGACGGCTGGCACGACGCCATTCGAAAAGTGGACGGGAAGTATGAGAAGTTTGCCTACGAACCCGGCAAGTCGTTTGAGGATTCACCGTCGAACGTGACCGCCGCCAGAAATACGCAGGCCAAGCCCATTTAGTCGCTGTGCGATGCAGTCGCCGCGAAGAGTTTAGAATGGCCGCGGGAACGCGACCTATCCACAGGGAGTCCGGGTTTAAGAATTGCCGACATGTCCGAGGACGCAAACGAGGTCGCACGTGCCGCGATTCGGCCTCTAGACCACGCATTCTTTGGCCGCGATCCGCGTCGCGTCGCTCGCGAACTTCTGGGCAAGGTACTGGTGCGGGAGAGTGACGGCCGGCATGGTCAGAATGCGCGCTATCGTCTGTCCGGCCGCATCGTTGAAGTGGAAGCTTATCTAGGAGAAAAAGATCCTGCCTCCCACGCGGCTGCCGGCAACACTGCACGCACTTCGGTCCTGTTTGGCCCGCCTGGTTTTGCCTACGTGTACTTCATTTACGGCACCCACTATTGTCTGAACGTCTCCTGCCAGCGGGATGGTAAAGCCGGTGGGGTTCTATTCCGGGCTCTCGAGCCGCTGCTTGGAATCGAAGAAATGGCCGTTGCCCGCGGCGTGGAGCTGCGGGGGCCTCGCGACCTACCCAAACTCACCAGCGGTCCGGGCCGGTTGGCAGAGGCGTTTGGGATTACCCGAGCTCGTGATAACGGTTGCGACCTCACTTCTGCCCTGTCAAGTTTGTGGATTGGCGACGACGGGTTTCGTTCCCGTGCAGTTGTAACTACCCCGCGCATCGGAATCACCAAAGCGGCGGAGCGTCCTCTGCGATATCTGCTTAAGGGCAATGGCTTTGTGTCGGGACGGAAGGTGCTGATCACGGGGGCGAAGACGTAGAGAATTGCTGATTGCCGATTTCTGATTGTTGATTGAAAAATCAGAACCAGGATCGCGCATCCAGATGGCTTTTCGCTTCTCAATCAGCAATCAAGAAAGTAACAATTAGCAACTCTCAGTCGATCCCTCAGCAGCTCGAAAGTTCCCGCCGGCCGCTTGACATGAGGTGTAGACTGGGCAAGCTGGATGGGCCAAAAGCCGCGCCAGTCAAGGCGTTTCAGCGGACCCGTCCAAATGTTTTGGCGGGTTGCTGGATTATGAAGCATCCGGCACAGCAATGTGGTCATCTAAGAGGCTGGAGAGCGGATTGCGTTTAAAGGCATTGAGCCCGAGGTTGGCTGCCAGCTTGGCCGTGCTGGTTGCAGGTATTTTGGCCGGAACGGCGTCGGCCGGGGCGCTCGCCGCATTCGTGGCATCTGACACCGCTGGTTCCGAACTGGCTACTCCTGCGATTGTGATCGGGTTCGTCGGCGGTTTTGTGCGCCGTGATGACTCGCGTCACGGCCCCGTCAAGTTGGCCGCCCGGATTCAGTACACCGTCCCGAGTGGTACGCACATCGAGGTCTTTGAGAATCGCCACCGGGCCCAGGCGCGCGCGGCGATTCTCCTGCTGCTGGATACGAATCACGATGGAGTCCTGTCTGACGAAGAGAAGAGCCGCGCACGCATCGTTCTTTACGGGCATAGCTGGGGCGCGCAAGCAGCGGTGCTGCTGGCTCGCGAACTGCGGCGCGATCACATCCCCGTGCTGCTGACGGTGCAAGTGGATAGCGTCGCGAAACCGTGGCACAACGATTCCGTTATTCCCGACAATGTCGCCGAAGCGGCGAACTTCTATCAGCCTCACGGTTTGCTCCACGGCCGCCCGAAAATAACGGCCGCGGATGAGTCGAAGACGGAAATTCTCGGGAACTACCGCACGGACTACAGGAAAACTCCGGTCCCGTGCCCGGAAGCCACCTGGGCCGGCCGGTTTTTCACTCCAGGCCACACCCAGAGCGAGTGTGATCCCGGCGTGTGGTCGCGGGTGGAGGACTTGGTGCGCCAGCGCATTATGCCGCGAGACCTCGCCACTCTATCCAGCCCCGGCCCCAAGGAAATACCCGAGACAGCAAACCGAAAGTAGCAGCGCGAGCGCTTAGCTTGCCGGGAGCACGATGTTATCAATCAGGCGCGTCGCGCCCACGAAAGCGGCGACGGCCACCAGCGCGCCTCTTGCCACATTGTCGACCGGATCGAGAGAGTCCCGGTCGACGATCTTGAAATAATCCAGACGGACCGCCGGTTCTCCGGCAAAAACCTCCTTCGCGGCAGCGACCAATCTCTCGGCGTCGCATTCGCCCGCCTCGACCAACTGCTTCACCCGCATCAGCGAACGCTGCAATAGCAGCGCTTGTTTGCGCTGGTGCGCGTCCAGATAGGCATTCCTCGAACTCATGGCCAGTCCGTCTGGCTCGCGCACAATCGGGCAAACGACGATTTCCACGGAAAAGTTCAGGTCACACACCATGCGGCGGATGATGGCCACTTGCGCCGCGTCTTTTTGCCCGAAGAACGCGGCGTCGGGTTCGACCGCGTGAAACAGCTTAGCCACGATCGTGGTCACGCCCCGGAAATGCCCGGGCCGCGAAAGCCCGTCGAGCTTGCCACTAAGTTCGTCGACCGTAACCCAAGTCACCGCCTCGCTCGGATACATCTCGTCGACCGAAGGCGCGAAGAGTAAATCCACGCTCTCGTTCTCCAATAACTCGCGGTCGCGCTCGAATGGCCGCGGATATCTCTCCAGGTCCTCGTTCGGGCCAAATTGCGCGGGGTTCACAAAGATCGACGCGGCCACTACCTGGCACGAAGCTTTCGCAGCGCGAATCAGTGAGAGATGTCCCTCATGCAGCGCCCCCATCGTGGGCACCAGGCCCAGGCGCATCCCCGTGCGCCTAGCCGCTCGGGACGCAGCCCGCATGTCGCGGATTGTGTTGCAGATTTTCATGCTTCGTTGAGTGTCGTTCGATGGCAATGCCTGGTTTTGTGCTGTTTCATCGTTCTTTTTGCCCAGCACCGGCATCAACGCTTGGGCTCCGGCATCCAGACGATCTCGACGTGCGCGCGTCCCAGTTCTCCCGCAACTGTACCGCGATTCCGACGAAGCGCAATTTTTTGCTGTTCCGAGCTTTGCTCCGAACTTCGCTCAGAACTTCCGGAGGGCTCCTGCACCAGGATTGCCGCCACGCGGCCATAGGGCCAGGCGGAAGCAGGCAAGCGAGCCAGCGCGTCTAGCACTTCTTCCGGTTTCAACTCTTGTTCCTGATTTGCAATGACGCCCGTGAGCAAACCTACGCCGTCGGCGCGGACCACGAGGTAGGGATTTTGCCAGTTTTTCTTCTCCCGCAAGTCAGCGTACTTCGCCGGGTTCGCAACAGGAATATTTTGCAGCACCACGAAGGCATCAGGCGCGGGCTGCGTGTCCGACTGAGGAGAACATGCGACCAGCACAAGGCTCGTGGCCAGGGCGCAGATCTTCAGGGTACGGATCTTTAGAGTACAAATCCTTAGCGTAAAGCTCAGTGGGTCAGCCCGGTTCGTTCGCAATTTATTTCCGAATTACCGCTGCCGCATTACCGCACCACAACGGGGACGTCCGTCTTTACCGCCCAGACCAGAGCAACTACCCATCCGATCATTGTCCAGCCCAGAAACAGGTTCAGCAGCAGAATTGCCGCGGTGTCGCGTTTGTTGCGGGCAAAGGCAAGAATCGTCGGCAGAAAGTACATCAGAAACCCGAAGCCGAAAAATGGAAAAAAGAACACCGACAAAATGTGCATGGCGCTTACCTCCTTCGCAACAGCGTAGCACCACTCAATGCTACGAATCTTTCTCTCACCTGGTTCCCCAGTCCCCGCCTAACGTCGCATCGCCCGCTTCCGATCCAGCACCGTGTCGAGTGCAGCCCTCGTCTCTTTGGGCAGATGGTACGACTCCGCATCTGACGGATACTGGTGCGACTTCACATCCGCGCGGTATGACTGCACCGCGTGCGTAATCAGCGACGTAGCGTCTCCATAACGCCGCACAAACTTCGCGGGCGGCCCAAAGGTCAGGTTCACCAGGTCGTGGAACACCAGCACCTGCCCATCGCACTCCGGGCCGGCGCCAATGCCGATGGTGGGCGCGCTCACCTCTGCGGTGATCATCGCCGCCACTTCGCGCGGAATCCCTTCCAGAAAGAGACAGGCCACACCCACACTATCGAGGGCCACCGCGTCCCGCATGAGTTGCTCGATGCCGCTGAGGTTTTTTCCCTGCACCTTGTAGCCGCCCATCACGTTGACCGACTGTGGCGTAAGCCCGATGTGCCCGGCAACAGGAATCTCGGCATCGATGATGCGGCGGATCAAGTCGGCGCGCTTTTCGCCACCCTCGATCTTCACCACCTCGGCGCCGCCTTCTTTCACAAAGCGCGCGGCATTACGAATCGCATCGCCGGAGTCGACTTGATAGGACCCGTAAGGCATATCCGCCAGCAGAAGAGCATTCTTGACGCCGCGGCGCACGGCTTTTACGTGGTGCAGCATCTCATCCATGGTGACCGAGAGCGTGTTCTCATAGCCCAGCATAGTTTGAGCGAGAGAATCGCCCACCAGCACCATGTTGATGCCAGCCTCGTCCACCAGGCGCGCAGCGGCGTAGTCGTAGGCGGTGAGGCAACTGATGGGTTCGTGACGGAGTTTCTGTTCCCGCAGAGACGCGGTAGTGATCTTTCGGCCGAGTTCGTCGTGCGGACGCACGCCGATTGGGGTAATGCTCACGATGTCCTCCAGTGCCCCTCCAGCGCTGCCGGATAGAGCCTGTACCACATCCTGTTTGGTTGCTACTAAAGGGATTATACGCCCGTGACGGTCGTTCGTCGATGGCTTGTAACCAATTGTAAATAAGCTACTTAGGATCTGCGCATGCGTCGTGAATCGACCGGAATGCCAGTATTCGAAGCGCGAACCGGCCGATGCAAATACGACCTGTTTTTCGCAGGTAATATTTGATACGGTGTCGGGCGTGCCCGAGCCCGTGACATGGTTTATTCCAGTTTGTTCTGCGCGCCCTCATTCCTTTGCGAAATTAGGTTCGCCACGCGAGAGAGCGATCTGAGATTCTGCGGAGGAGCTTGAGAATATTCCTGGCGTAAGGAAATAGAAATGCGAAAAGTAATCGCTTCGAATCTGATGTCGCTGGACGGTTTCTTCGAAAGTCCCGACCAGAAATTCGACTGGTTCGTGGTGGAGGAAGAGTTTCTTGCATACGCGAGGGACATGCTGCGTAACGCGGACACTCTCCTGTTCGGGCGGAAGACGTATCAGCATATGGCAGACTACTGGCCGTCAGCCCCGGCGGATGAGATCGCAGAATACATGAATAATTTGCCGAAGATCGTTTTTTCCAAAACTCTGCAAAACGCGGAAAGGAAGAATTCGACTGTGGTGGAGAGCGACGCTGCCACAGCGATCTCGAGATTGAAGCAGCTGCCCGGCAAGGACCTCGTGATCCTCGGAAGCGCCAGCCTTGCATCGGTTCTCCTGCAGCTGGGGCTGATCGACGAATACCGCGTCATCCTCAATCCGGTTTTTATTGGCGGAAAACCGTTGTTTCAAGACGTCAATGCGCGACTTCGATTGAAATTTTCGAGAACTAAATTGTTCGGTTCGGGCGTCGTCGTCCTTCACTACCAGAGCGCCTGACCGCACGACGGAGATCGTCCAATGAAGACCGACGCACAAAAGAAGAGGAATAAGCAATGAGCACGGTACGAATACTGGTGGGCACGCGCAAGGGAGCATTCATCCTGACCTCAGACGGCAAGCGTGAAAACTGGGATGTCAGCGGACCGCACTTTGCGGGTTGGGAGATGTATCACATCAAGGGATCACCGGCCGATCCAAATCGTCTCTACGCATCGCAGTCGAGTAGCTGGTTCGGGCAGATCATTCAGCGCTCCGATGACGGCGGTAAGACGTGGCATCAGCCGGGAACACCTCCCGGCGAAGCGCCTGCCCCAGGTCCCCCGAAGGCCGCAAGCAACAAGTTTGTTTACGATGCGTCTCCGGAAACTGGCAAACCGCTCACCACGCATCAATTTTATGATGGCACGCAGCATCCCTGGGAATTCAAGCGGGTGTGGCACATCGAGCCATCGCTTACCGATCCCGACACGGTGTATGCGGGCGTGGAAGACGCCGCGCTGTTCCGCTCAACCGATGGCGGAGAGAACTGGCGGGAACTTTCGGGCCTCCGCGGCCACGGTACTGGTCCCAACTGGCAACCGGGCGCGGGCGGCATGTGCCTGCATACCATCATTCTCGATCCCAGCAATCCTCAGCGAATGTACATTGCGATCTCGGCCGCGGGCGCGTTTCGCACGGACGACGGAGGCAAGACCTGGAAGCCGATCAACCGCGGGCTTTATTCGCAATACATCCCTGACCCGAGAGCCGAGGTGGGCCACTGCGTGCATCATGTAGCGATGAACCCGTCGCGTCCGGGAGTGCTGTTCATGCAGAAACATTGGGACGTGATGCGCTCCGACGACGCGGGGGACAACTGGAAAGAGATCAGCGGAAACTTGCCCACGGATTTTGGATTCGTGATTGAGGTTCACGCGCACGAACCGGAGACCGTCTACGTGGTCCCGATCAAGAGCGACTCGGAACACTTTGTTCCCGATGGCAAACTACGCGTCTATCGCAGCCGCACCGGCGGAAACGAATGGGAAGCGCTGACAAAAGGCCTGCCGCAGAGCCACTGCTACGTCAACGTGCTGCGCGACGCCATGGCCGTCGATTCGCTCGACCAGTGCGGCGTATATTTCGGCACCAGCGGCGGTCAGGTCTACGCGTCTGCTGATGCGGGAGATAGCTGGGCTCCAATTGTGCGGGATCTTCCGGCAGTGCTTTCAGTCGAAGTGCAGACGCTGAGCTGATTCGTATGAAGCTGAGGCCGTCATGATCCGAGTCATCCTCCCGCCGCATCTCCGAGCCTTGGCGCAGGTTAGAGGCGACGTGGAAATCAATGTCGAAGCTCCAGTCACGCAGCGCACGATCCTCGACGCGCTCGAGGCTCGCTATCCCATGCTGCGGGGGACCATACGCGATCACGTTACGCAACAGCGGCGGCCTTTTCTGCGCTTCTTCGCCTGCGAGGAAGATCTGTCTCATGCCTCGCCCGACGCTCCGCTGCCCGACGCTGTTGCGTCCGGAAAGGAGCCTTTCATCGTGATTGGGGCGATCGCCGGAGGGTAGGGCTGGCTCATCCGCGATCGAACTGCGGAGGTCCGGGCGATTCCACAGATTTCGGCACCATCCCATTCTTTGTTCTTTTCTTGTGAGTGTGCGAAAATTCCGCCGGATTCCGGGAGGAACCTGATGTTGAAGCTAGTCTCGAACCCGAGGTTGAAGCGCTTTTTTGCCGTTTCGTTGTGCATACTTGCTCTGCCGCTATCTACTGCCGCCCAAACAAAAAATTCGGCCATGAAGAAATCCTCGGCCAGCCTTGTCCCGGACAAGGCCTTTGTGCAGAGGTATTGGGATGCATGGTCCACTCTCGACACCGCCAACGTCGCCAAGTTTTACGCCAGCGGCCCGCACACTTATTTCGACATCGCTCCCCTGAAATACGGCAGCTGGGACGAGTATGAAAAAGGCGTCAAGTCCGTCGTCTCCGGTTACAAGAGCGCGAAGTTCACCGTGAATGACGATCTCGCCATACATCCCCACGGCGATCTGGTGTGGGCAACCGCAACGATCAGCGAGCAGATGACGACGCTGGCCGGCAAGATCGAGATGGGAAATTTCCGGTGGACCGTGATCTGGGAGAACGAAGACGGCAAGTGGCTCGTCGTGCACGAGCATGTCTCCGAACCTGTTCAGTGACAGATCTGACCACGGATTTTCACGGATCAACCCAGATCATCAAGGGATCAGAATTCGAAATTGAAGCATCCGTGATGCCCAGTGGGAATCCGTGGCCAGGTTTTCTCTTCAATACGCTTTCCAGAAAAAATAAACTGTCATCCCAGCCCCGACCAGAACCACGAATATCCTGATCCATGCCTGCGGAATTTTCTGCGCATAGTGTGCGCCCAGGTATCCGCCGGCAATTCCGCCTGCGATCATCGGAATTCCGTGTTTCCAATAGATGGCGCCAGCGATCACAAACGTTACGACCGCAACGCCATTGATCACGAATCCCATCACGCTTTTCAGTGCGTTCATAGCGTGGATGTTGGTCATGCCCAGCGCGGCCAGCATGGCGAGCATGACAATCCCCATGCCTCCGCCGAAGTAGCCGCCGTAGACGGCAACGACCAGCTGAAACATTGTTGCAGCAGCAAGGGCACCACTTGTGGCTTCATGTTCGAGAATGGACTTCCGCCTGCCCGCTAGTTTCTTGCCGAACGCGAACAGCAATGTCGCGCCCAGTGTCAGCCACGGAAGCACGCGCAAGAAAGTCTGTGCCGGAGTCTTCAGCAGAAGAAGAGCACCCACGAGGCCGCCGACCAGGCTGGCAGCGAGCAACGGAATCAACACCCGCCGGGGAACGTCCAACTCCTTGCGATACGCGCCTCCGCTGGCCGCGGCCGCCGTCCACAACGCGATCGTGTTCGTGGCGTTGGCGGGAATGGGAGGCACTCCCGTGAACAGCAGCGCGGGAAATGCGATAAAGCTTCCGCCGCCGGCCACGGAATTTAGCGCGCCGCCCAGCGCGCCCGCGAAAAAAAGGAAGACGATGGTTTCCAGAGTCAAGCTTTTAGGTGTATCAGAATTTGCGCCGCCTTGTCAGCCCGGCGCCACGCGCCTAGCGAAGGCCCAAGAGATCCGATTCTCAGCACAGCTCTTCGTTACCCCAGTAACCCGGAGTAACCTCCGGTCTCTTGCCGAAACAACTGTCCTGCGCCAGGGTTAATATCAACACCAAGTAGGGGAGACTTGCTTATGCGCAACCGAATGATTGTTCTTGTGACCGCCTTTTTTCTGTCGAGCGTAGCCTGGAGCCAGACGCAACCGGCCCAGCCGAGCACCCAGCCCAGCAGTTCCAGCATGCCCGGCATGAATATGCCCGACCACGACATGTCGAACATGAAAGATATGCCCGGCATGGACATGGGGAAAGGCGCGGATAAAGACGCTGACAGCGAGGCCGGCACGCACGCCATGCACTCCATGGAAGGCCACATGGATATGGGTCCGCACATGAAGATGACCGCTCTGCGCCCGTCCAAGCCGGGCGACGCCGAGCGCGCTCAGCAGGTTGTAGAAGCTGCACGCCGAGGATCGGAAAAATATACTGATTATCACGCCGCTCTCGCGGACGGCTTCAAGATATTCCATCCCGAGATCCCGCAGAAGGTGTATCACTTCACCAGCGCCAAATACGCATGGGAGAATGCCCGCAACTTCAATCCTGAGCATCCCACGTCGCTGCTTTATGAAAAGCACGGTGACGATTACAAATTAGTCGGCGTGATGTACACGGCGCCCAAGCGCTTGACCGAAGAGCAACTCGATCAGCGCGTTCCGCTCAGTGTGGCGCAATGGCATGAGCACGTGAATTTTTGTATCCCGCCGCTGGGCCATTTCAAAGAAATGCGCGATCCTCATCCGCAATTCGGATTCAAAGGATCCATCGCCACCCAGGAAGCCTGCGACGCCGCCGGCGGAACGTTTTTTCCTGTGGTCTTCAACTGGATGGTCCACGTCTACCCGTTCGAGAAGGATCAAGCGAACGTCTGGTCGGTTGAGCGCCAGCACGGCGACGCCGACTAAGGTCGACAGGGAACGTCGAAAGCTCTTAACCGCAAAGCACGCGAAGAACGGCCGCGAAGATCGCAAAGAACGGCAGGGAGCGACTCATTGTCCTGCGACTTCCTTTGCGTTTCTTTGCGGCTGTTTTTTGCGACCTCGCGGTGAAAGGCTTTTTGGTTCGTCCGCGCAGCGAGAATTACATCCCTATCATCATTGTTTTCTAACGCGCATCGCGGCCCTCAATCGATTATGGTGAGTGCTCGCTTGATACAAAACACTTGGCCATTGTTCCTTCACTTCGAACGAATCCACTCGAAGCTCTGCTAACGGAGACTCCCAGGTTGCGTCCAACTACCATCGCAGCGTTGAAAGAAATTAGGGAACTTCCGGCTCGGGAAGCGCGTACTTACTAGGGAAGCACAGTAGCGGGCTGGAAACGAACAGGAGTGAAACTGGCTCAACTTACTAACGAAATCTAAGCGGGGTTCTGGGGATTCTCTCACTCTCGGTTTGGCGGCCCAGGTGAGAAAACCCCCATCACAGCAGCGCAGGCTTCAGGGCCCGTGTGCTTAACCCCAGCGGCTGCATTCTAGGCGATTTGCGGAGAAACACAAGAGGTTTTTTCGCGCAGGTCGCGAGCCGGGCCGCCCCAACCGTTTCCCGACGTATTTTCGGGAAAGAAAAAGGACAATCATGAAATTCGCGACCGTTTCAAAAAGTCTGGTAA
>Ga0302326_10002381_pt1 | contig 46002 bp, 43 predicted proteins | sample Palsa_T0_3_FD_202264 | JGI IMG/M metagenome (GOLD analysis project Ga0302326, IMG submission 202264) | Peat permafrost microbial communities from Stordalen Mire near Abisko, Sweden - Palsa_T0_3 | ecosystem: Environmental > Terrestrial > Soil > Palsa > Peat permafrost | place: Sweden: Abisko... | reverse complement strand
TCGAATTCACGTTGTCGGTCAGGTCCTTCCACGTGCCGGCCACCCCGGGCACCGCCGCCTGGCCGCCCAGCTTGCCCTCCGTCCCCACCTCGCGCGCCACCCGCGTCACCTCCGAGGCGAAGGCGTTCAGCTGGTCCACCATGACGTTGATCGTCTCCTTCAGTTCCAAGATCTCGCCCTTCACGTCCACCGTGATCTTGCGCGAGAGGTCGCCGCGCGCCACCGCCGTCGTCACGCCCGCGATGTTGCGCACCTGCGCCGTCAGGTTGGACGCCATCGCATTCACCGAATCGGTCAGATCCTTCCACGTGCCGCCCGCGCCTGGCACCACCGCCTGGCCGCCCAGCTTGCCCTCGGTGCCCACCTCGCGCGCCACCCGCGTCACCTCGGCCGCGAACGAGCGGAGCTGGTCCACCATGACGTTGATGGCCTCCTTGAGCTGCAGGATCTCGCCGCGCACGTCCACGGTGATCTTCTTCGAAAGGTCGCCATTGGCCACCGCGATGGTCACGTCGGCGATATTGCGCACCTGGGCGGTGAGATTGCCCGCCATCTGGTTGACCGATTCCGTCAGCTCCTTCCACACGCCCGAGACGCCCCGCACCTGGGCCTGGCCGCCCAGCTTTCCCTCGGTGCCGACCTCGCGCGCCACGCGCAGCACCTCGACCGAAAAGGCGCCGAGCTGTCCGACCATCCCGTTGACCAGCTTCGCGGTGCGGAGGTACTCGCCCTTGAGCGGCCGGCCGCCGATCTCCAGCGGCATCGACTGGTAAAGGTCGCCCTTGGCCACCGCGCCGATGACCCGGCCCATCTCCACCGTCGGCTGGGACAGCTCGTCGACCAGGGCATTGATCGCCTCGATCGGCTCCGCCCAGCTCCCGATCGCGTCGCCCGGCGGCAGGCGCTGTCCGATCCTTCCCTCCTGGCCGACCTGCCGGCGCAGCCGCAGCAGGCTGGAATTGAAGCGCTCCATTCGCGACGAGATCGCGTTGACGCTGGCCGCGACCCGGCCCTCCAGCCCCGGCCAGTCCGAGGGCAGCCGCTCGGAGAAATCGCCGTCCTGCATCGCGCTGAGCGCGCCGACGAGCTGCTTCATGAACTCGTGGTCGGTCGCTCCGGTGCCGTTGGCCGCGCCCTCCCGGGCGGCCGGCCTTGTCATGGTCTTCGTACTCATGGCTGGAATCCGAAATTATTGCCGTGGGAGATTTCTCGAAAAAAACGAGCCTCGCGCCGTCTTACGCGCAAGCGGCGCATGGTGCCCTGCGTTGACTGAAGCTTGGAAAAGCAATGGGGCGGCCCCAATAGTACGACGATCCCGGCGCCGGTTCCGGTTCCCCGCAAAAAAAATGGCCCGCCCCGGCCGCCGGGGGGCGGCCCGGCCGGGCCGATTTCCGCCATCTCGGGAATTGACGCCGATTTTGCCAGGCGGTTTCATGGAAGCATGCACGCGACCAAGGCAGCGGACTCCCCGGCCAAATATAAGCGCATCATCCTCAAGCTCTCGGGCGAGGTGCTGCGCGGGGGAAAAACCGGCGACCCGATCGACGCGCCCACCCTCGAGCGCACCTGCGCCCAGATCAAGGAGATCCACGACCTCCAGGTGGAGATCTGCGTCGTGATCGGCGGGGGCAACATCTTCCGCGGCCTGAATGGCGAAAAACGTGGCGTCGATCGCACCACCGGCGACTACATGGGCATGCTGGCCACGGTGATCAACGGCCTCGCCCTGATGGACTGCCTGGAAAAGATGGGGGTTACGACCCGCGTCCAAAGTGCGATCCCGATGAACCAGATCGCCGAGCCGTTCATCCTCCGCCGCGCCATCCGGCACCTTGAGAAGCGCCGCGTGGTGATCTTCGTCGCGGGCACGGGCAATCCCTACTTTTCCACCGACACGACCGCCGCCCTCCGCGCTTCCGAGATGCACGCCGATATCATTCTCAAGGCCACCAAGGTGGACGGAGTCTACGACAAGGACCCAAAGAAACACCCGGACGCGGTCAAATACGACGAGATCACCTACATCGATGCCCTCAAGCAGCGGCTCAATGTCATGGATTCGACGGCGTTTTCACTCTGCCTGGACAACAACGTGCCCATCCTCGTCTTCGACCTCAATGACGAGCATGCGATCCTGCGCGCGGTCACCGGCAAGAAGATCGGCACGCTGGTCAAAGGCTGACCAGCCACCGACCCTTCCTCCCCAACCCTCATGTCCTCCCATCCCATTCTCGCGGATACCCAGGCCAAAATGAAAAAGGCCGTCGACCACACGCTGCACGAATTCAGCGCGATCCATACCGGCAAGGCCTCGCCAGCGATGGTGGAAAGCGTTATGGTGGAGGCCTATGGCAGCCAAATGCGCCTGAAGGATTGCGCCGCCATCTCCACGCCCGACGCCCGCCTGATCCAGATCCAGCCCTGGGACGCCGGCCTGGTCAAGTCGATCGAAAAGGCCATCCAGGCCGCCAACCTTGGCTTCAACCCGCTCGTCGATGGGAAGATCGTCCGCATTCCCCTTCCGGACATGAGCCGGGAGCGAAGGCAGGAGTTCGTCAAGACGGCCCACCGCCTGGCGGAAGAGGGGCGCGTGCATGTGCGGAACGTCCGCCGCGACGCCTTCGACACCGCGAAAAAGGCCAAGTTGACCGAGGACGAGTCCAAGCGCCTGGAAAAGGAAATCCAGAGCACGACCGACAAGTCGATCAAGGACATCAACGACCATCTCGCCCACAAGGAGAAGGAGTTGCTCAACTTCTGAGAGGCTGTCGGCTTCCGGCCATGGCCACTCTCCCCACCGCCGCCGGCAGCGTCCATCCGGCCTCCCGCCCGAAGCGGGTCGTGGTGAAGCTGGGCACGGGCGTGCTCACCTCCGCCGGCGGCAGGATCGATGGCGCGCGCCTCGCCAGTCTCTGCGCGCAATTGGCGGGCCTGCGCGGCCAGGGCGCCGAGGTTTTCGTCGTCTCCTCGGGCGCAATCGGGCTCGGGATGGGAGTACTGGGCCTCGCCAAGCGGCCCCGGGAACTGCCGAAACAGCAGGCCTGCGCCGCCATCGGCCAAAGCCAGCTGATGGAGACCTGGCGGGCCGGCTTTGCCCCCTATGGCCTGACCGTCGCCCAAGCGCTCCTCACCCACGACGACCTGCGGGTGCGCTCGCGCTACCTCGGGGTCAAGGAGACGCTGCGGCAAATCGTCGCCTACGGCGCCATCCCCATCATCAACGAGAACGACACGGTGAGCGCCGCCGAGATCAAGATCAAGTTCGGCGAAAATGACACCCTCTCCGCCATGGTCGCGAGCCTGGTCGAGGCCGACCATCTCCTGATTCTCTCCACCGCGCCCGGGCTGATAGATTTCAAGGGCACCGGAAAGATCGTGCCGGTGGTGGAGAAGATCACGCCCGAGATCGAAGCGATGGCCGGCGGCACCACGAGCGAAACCGCGGTCGGCGGCATGGTGAGCAAGATTGCGGCGGCGAAGATCGCAACCCGCGCCGGCTGCGGCATGTTCATCGCCCTGGGCTCCGAGCCGGACATTGTGCCGCGCCTGTTCCAGGGCACCGGCCCCGGCACATTCTTCGTGCCCAGCGGCCTGCCGCTGGAGGCGAAAAAGCGCTGGCTGGCCTTTGCCCAGCGCCCCACCGGAACCATCCGGATCAACGCCCAGGCCGTGCGCGCCCTGCGGGAGCAGGGCCACAGCCTCCTGGCCGTCGGCGTGACCGGCGCCAGCGGCGATTTTGCGGCGGGCGACGTGGTCAATATCGCCGGGCCGGACGGCATCGTCATGGCCCGCGGCACGAGCTCATTCTCCAGCGGCGTAGCGGCGGAACTCGCCGGAAAAAAGAGCGAGGAGGTTCGCGCGCTCTGCCCCGGTCGCAAGCACCTGGAAATCGTCCACCGCGACGCCCTGGCCTTGCTATAGTTCCGCGGTCGCGGTTGGTTCGCGAGCTGCCCGAATGGAATTCACCCTGGAAAATCAACGCCCGGCCGACGCCGTGCCGCCGATCGATTTCCGCGCGCAGCTCAACGACGAGCAGTTCGCCGCGGTGACCGCGGCGCCGGGACCGATGCTGGTCCTGGCCGGGGCCGGTTCCGGCAAGACGCGCACCCTCACCTACCGCGTGGCCTGGCTGCTCTCGCAGGGCGTCCGCCCCGGCGAGATCCTCCTCCTGACCTTCACCAACAAGGCCGCGAAGGAGATGCTCCACCGCGTGCAGGACCTGACCGGGATCGAGCCGGGCCGCTTCTGGGGAGGCACCTTCCATAGCATGGGCCACCGCGCCCTCCGGATGCACGGGGAGGCGATCGGCCTGGAGCGCGGCTTCACCATCCTCGATGCGGACGAGTCCGAGGGGCTGCTCCGCGACGCGGTCGAGGAGGCCGACAAGGCCTTCTTCAAGGACAAGACCCATCCCCGCCCGGGCCCCCTCCACGCCATCATTTCGCTCTCCCGCAACACCCGCCTCTCCCTGGAGGAGACCGTCACCCGCTTCTTTCCCCAGCATCAGGAACTGGCGGAGCGCCTGCCGCTCTTCGCCCGGAAGTACGCCGAGAAGAAAAAGGGGGCCAAGGTTCTCGACTACGACGACCTCCTGGAGTTTTGGCTCGACCTCCTCAAGCAGTCGCCGGAGACGGCGGCCTATTTCCAGCACCGCTTCCGCCATCTCCTCGTGGACGAGTACCAGGACACCAACCTCCTTCAGGCGGAGATCGTCGACCGGATCGGCGCGCATCACAACGTGATGGTCGTCGGCGACGACGCGCAGTGCATCTACTCCTGGCGCGGCGCGAGCGTGGAAAACATCCTTACCTTTCCCGACCGCCACCCCGGAGCCCAGATCTACCGGATCGAGACGAACTACCGCTCCACCCCGCAGATCCTGGCCCTGGCCAACGGCGTCCTGCTGGCCCAGCCCAAGGGGCGCCACTTCGACAAAGAGCTGAGGCCGATCCGCGCCAACAGCGAGAAGCCCTACTTCGTGCAGACCATGGACGGCCGCGAGCAGGCCCAGTTCATCGTCCAGCGCCTGCGCGGCCTGCTCGATTCCGGCTGCGGACTGCGGGACATCGCCGTCCTCTACCGCGCCCATTTCCAGGCCCTCGACGTCCAGCTCGAGCTCTCGCGCCTGCAGATTCCCTACCACATCACGAGCGGCGTCCGGTTTTTCGAGCAGGCCCACGTCCGAGACCTCGTGGCGTTCCTCCGTTTCGCCTTCAATCCCAGCGACATCGCCGCCTGGCAGCGCGTGGCGGTCCTCCTGCCGAAGGTCGGCGAGAAGGGCGCGCAGAAGATCTACGGCGCCGCCCTCGACCATGCCCGCCTGCTGCAGAAGGACTTCTTTGAGGTGCTCGGGTCGGACGATGTCCTTTCCAAGGTGGCCAAGGACGCGAAAGAGGAATGGCCGCGGCTCGTGACCTCGCTGCAGCAGGTGGCCGAGGCGATGCGCGCCGGGAAGCCAGCCGACGCCGTCGATCTCGCGATCGAGGGCTGGTACGGCGACTACCTCAAGGGCGCCTACGCCAACTATGCCTCCCGCCTCGACGACCTGAAGTCCATGATCGGGTTCGCCGGCCGCTTCGAGGACATCGCCGAGATGCTCGCCCAGATCATGCTGCTCAACAGCGAGACCAGCGACCGCTCGGTCGACCCCGAGGCCGACGCCCTGCGCCTGACGACGGTGCACCAGGCCAAGGGCCTGGAATTCGCCGTCGTCTTCATCATCGGCCTGGGCGAAGGCATGTTCCCCCTCCGCCGCGCCATCGAGAGCGGAGATCTCGAGGAGGAGCGCCGCCTCTTCTACGTCGCCGTCACCCGCGCCCGCGATGAGCTCTACCTCTGCTTTCCCATGGTTAACACCAAGGGCGGCCCCGGCATGCTGATGCAGCCCAGCCGCTTCGTCTCGGAACTCTCCCCCGACCTCTACCAACCGCTAAAATTGAAACGCAGCTACGGGTGGTAGCCGGTGAAGGTAGCGCGGGTTGTCCCTCTTTGGACCGGAGACAAGGGTGACAGTGTTCGGAGACATGGGTTACACTTGGTGGGATAGGTTTCAGATGGGGTGTTGAGGGCAGATGGAGCGCTAGGCCCGCCTCGCGCTGGGGCGACGCCTAGTTCTGCCAGTTCTCCACCGCAAGTTGGGGAACGCGGCCGAACTCAGCGGCATTGTTGGTGACGAGCACCGCACCCAGGCGCAGGGCCTGCGAGGCCAGCATCAAGTCGTAGGGTCCGATCGGCTGGGCGTTTGGCTTCAGGCGGCCGAGGTAGGCGCGCACGAAGCCGTAAAAACCGGCATCGGCGCAGGTATAGTCGGCCTCATCCGCGATAATCGCGCGGAGCCGCGCGACGCGAGTGCGCAGCGCCGCAAGGTCGGGCCGCTTGGCGGCGCCATATTCCAATTCGGAAAGGACGATGGCGGAAAGCCGGCAGAAGCGCAGGTTCGCCTCGAGTCTCGCCTTGATCCGCTCGTCCTCTCCGCGAAGGTAGCGCGAAAAGACGTTCGTGTCCGGCAGGTAGATCATGACTCCGGCAATGGCAGCGCTTCAATCGCGGGAAAGCCCGGGCACGAGCCATAGAGCTTGGCGAGAGCCTTAGCCCGCTTCGTTTCCGCCTTGGGGTCGAGCACGAGCAACCCGTGGCCCGTCTTCTCGATTTGGACCGTGGGCGTGGTCAGCCGCCACGCCTTGGGCAAGCGGATAGCCTGTGAATTGCCGGATTTGAATACTTTGGCGGTGATCGTGGGCATGTGATTACGGTGTATATACATGGTTGATTGTCAACCAAGCGGGGGGGCCAAACGGGGGCAGGCGTTCATCGTCAACGGAAAATAGCAAGTCCGGCCCGGCAACTATTTCCGGGATTGCAGTTTGACGGGTGTGGTACTGTTTGAGGTCCAGACATGTCTAACCCCCCTGTTGAAAATGTCGTCATCGTCGGCACCGGCTGCGCCGGTCTCACCGCGGCCATCTATGCCGCCCGGGCCAACCTGGGCCCGCTCGTGCTGGAGGGCCCGCTCCCGGGCGGGCAGCTGACGACGACGAGCGAGGTGGAGAATTTCCCCGGATTTCCCTCGGGCGTGGACGGTTTCCAGCTGATGCAGAACCTCCGGGAGCAAGCGACAAAGTTCGGCACCCGCTTCGAGCAGACGCTCGTCCAGTCCGTCGACTTTTCCTCCCTCCCCCGCAAGCTGATCTGCGCCGACCGCACGGTCCTGGCGCGGACTGTGATCATTTCGACCGGCGCCTCGCCCCGGATGACCGGGATTCCTGGCGAGATGGAGCTCTACGGCGGCAAGGGCGTGACGACCTGCGCCACCTGCGATGGGGCCTTCTACCGGCAGATGGAGGTCGCCGTCATCGGCGGCGGCGACAGCGCCGCCGAGGAAGCGCTCTTCCTCACCCGCTTCGCCAGCAAGGTCTACCTCGTGCATCGCCGCAACTCCCTGCGGGCGTCCAAGATCATGGCCGACCGCGCCACGACCCACGCCAAGATCCAGCCCGTCTGGGACAGCGTGCCCGTCGAGGTCGCGGGCGTGCAGGAGGGTTCCGTCGCCGGTCTCAAGGTGAGGCACCTTAAAACCGGCGCCGAAACCGTGCTGCCGGTGAAGGGCATTTTCGTGGCCATTGGCCATGTGCCCAACACCGGACCGTTTGCCGCGGCGCTGGACTTGGACGAAAACGGCTATTTCAAGCCGGTCGCCGGCTCCCAGGTTAAGACGAAGGTTCCGGGGGTCTATGTCGCGGGCGATTGCGCCGATCACGTCTACCGCCAGGCCATCACCGCGGCCGGCATGGGCTGCCAGGCCGCCATCGAGGCGGAGCGCTGGCTGGCGGAGCACGGCGGATAACGGACCGGGTGGGTGGGATCGGATCGCGGCCGGCGCGCATCCGTTGCTAGCTCGGCGAAGGCAGGTCGAGGAGTTCGCGCACCAGGCGCACCGTCTGCCCCATGTCGAAGGGCTTGGCCAGGAAGCGCGTGCCGGGTCCCCAGCGCGCCGGGCAGACGTCAGGCACGGACGGAGCAACTGCGGGTTGGGACAACCCGCGCTATCACGCCCTAGTCCCTCTCGGCATTGGCGTTCATCATCCGGGTGGGAGTCTCGTGGTCCTTCCTCGGCCGAAACAGCCGATTGTCGTCGATCTGGGGCGAAGAATAGTCGGGAAGGCGGTAGAAGCCGGAATAGAACCCGAAACCGTTGAGGAATTGCGGCACTTTTTCCGGCGTGCCCTTGATCGCCGCGTCCAGCGCCAGGAGGGCGTAGGGTTCGATCGCGTTCACGTTCGCGAAAATCGTATCCTCATAGGGCGTGAAGTAGCCGTGGTGGTAGTAGGCCTTGACGACGTTGTTTCCCACCGCGCGCGCGAGTTCCAGGTAGGCGTCCTGGTGCGTCTGCTGATAGAGGTCCAGGATTGAAAACAGGGCGATCGGGGACGCATTATCCGTCGCCAGGTTGACCTGAACCCCCTTGCCCGGGGTTTCGCCGATGTCGCCCAGTTTGTAGTATTGGGCGATGCCCCGCGCCATCTTCCAGAGTATGGGATCGCCGGTCAGCAGAAAGCCGCGCGCATAGGACAGCATGTAGACGGGCGTCGCATGGTAGGGCGCAACCACCGTCCCCTTTCGCATGTAGTACCCGTTCCGCTTGGTGACAAAGCCCGACATGTCGGTGCCGTCCGTCAGCATCGGCCGTACGAGGTTCTTCTCCGGGATATAGGCGTAGTTGACGAAGGCGTCCATGCCCACCCGCGTCTGCTCGATCATATCCTTGCCCGCGTCGCCGAGGGTCTGGCCCACCTGCATCTCCATCAGCGCGTTGTTCGCATAGATCGTCTCCGCCTGCTGGCTGAACAGGATCGTCGCTTCCAGGACCAGGTGGCCCGGAAAATCCGGCCCGTACTGCCGCTTGGCCCGGTCGCCGAACCAGGACTGCGTGATGCTGTCATCCGGCTGGTCGTCCGTCTTCCGGGGCTGGGTGAACTGATAGGCTCCGAGCTGCGTCTTGGGATCGCGGGCCTTGACGTACTGGTCGGCCAGCCGCTTGGCCCAGAGCAGGGCGCCCTTGTCGCCGGTCAGCTTGTAGAGCATCGCCCCGGAGTAGATCAGGTCGGTGCCCGCATCCAGGAAGGACAGCCCCTTGGTCTCGAAAAAGGGCTTGGGATCGTCGAAGGTGTTTCCCCAGTTCGCGCCGGGCTTGGTGGTGGTGTAGTCCCCGTGCCGGCTGATCTCCATCGTGTTCCAATGGAAGACGTGCGCGTTCCAGAAGGCGGTGATGTATCTGACGGTCGCCGGCGGGTTCACCTCGTACATCAGCTCATAGTAGGGATAGACGTTCTTGAGCTCGTGCGGGCTGCTCGGCTCGCCGTCCCTCATCCCCACGCCCTTCAGGGTGTCCAGATCGACGAAGCGGTGCCCGCCCCACTCCAGCAGGCCGCTCTTGTCCTGCAGGAACTGAAAGTAATAGGCGTAATTCTCCTTCGCGATCGCCTTGTACTTCGGGTCGCCCGTGAGGTTCGTGAGCGAAGCCAGGACGCGCATCAGGTTCTGCTGCTCGGTAAAATCCGTGAAGGTCAGCACGCGGCCGCTCGGAAATATCCACTTCAGCTGCTCCTTCGTGTAGACGTTCACCCCCTGGGCAAAGAGCGGGGAGTACTCCGTCCGGTTGGGCGTGTGGTCGGCGGCGTCGTGGAGAACGTTGTCGGCATAGGCGACGACGACCTTGAGCCGGGCGGCGTCCTGGTCGGAGACCGCATCGGAGCGGCCGGCGGCGGTCGAGGCCAGGGCCGCGGCGGCCAGGATGAAATGAGGGAAAGGCAGGGAGGTTTTCATTGGGGGCTGGGGTTGGGGAACGAAAGTCTTACTCCGGGGGATTCGGGCTGGCGCCTCCCCGCCGTCCGGGAGGATTCGGCTGCGACTTCCGGGGCTGGAACAAAAACCCCTCGCTGACCTCGCGCGTCTGGCCCTCGCCGAACCGGTAGAAGCCCGCATAAAAGCCGAATCCGTTGATAAAGTACGGCACCTTTTCCGGCGCGCCCTTGATGGCCGCGTCCAGCGCCAGGAGGGCGTAGGGTTCGATGGCGTTGATGTTCGCGAAGATCGTATCCTCGTAGGGCGTGAAATAGCCGTGGTGGTAGTAGTGCCTGACGATATTGTTGCCGATGGCGCGCGCCAGCCGCAGATAATCGGCGTCGTGCGTCTGCCGGTAGAGATCGAGGACGGAGAAGAGCGCGTAGGCATCGGCATTGCCGGTCGCCAGGTCGACCTGGACCGATTTTCCCGGGGAATCGCCGATGTCGCCCAGACCGAAGGCCCGGGCGCTGCTCCGCGCCATCTTCCAAAGCGTGACGTCTCCCGTCAGCATGAAGGCCCGGGCGTAGGAGAGCATGAATTCGGGCGTCGCCGGGTAGGGCTCGAGCACGCGCCCCTTCCGGCCATAATATCCGTTGCGCTTGATCACGAAACCGGAGAGGTCCGTGCCGTCCGTGAGCATGGGCCGCAGCCGGTTCGTCTCGGGAATGAGCGCATAGTTGACGAAGGCGTCCATGCCCTCGCGGGTCGTTGCAATCAGGTCCTTGCCCGCGTCGCCGAGGGTCTCCGCCGCCTGGATCTGCATGAGCGCATTGTCGGTGTAGATCGTGGTCGCCTGCTGGTTGAAGAGGATCGTGGCCTCGAGGACCAGATGTCCCGGAAAATCCGGCCCGAACTGCCGTTTCGCCCGGTCGCCATACTCGGAAAACGTGTAGTCGTTCCGGCTTTCGTCGGTTGGGGGCGGATGCTGTTGGCGCGGCTGGGTGTACTGGTAGGCCCCCAGCTTGGTCTGGGGATTGCGGGCCTTCACATATTGGTCGGCCAGCCGCTTGGTCCAGAGCAGGGCCCCCTTGTCGCCGGTAAGCTTGTACAGGGTGGCGCCCGCATAGATCAGGTCGTTGCCGGCGTCCAAAAAGGACAACCCGAGCGTGTCAAAAAAGGGCGCCGGATCGTCGAAGGTGTTGTCCCAGTGCGCGCCGGGCTCGTGCCCGTACGTGCCGTGCCGGCTGATCTCCATGGTGTGCCAATTGTAGACATGGGCGTTCCAAAAGGCCGTGATGAACTTGACGGTCGCCGCCGGATTCACCTCGTACATGAGGTCATAGTACGGGTAAGCGTTTTTGAGTTCGTGCGGGCTCGCGGGTTCGCCGTCCCTCATCCCCACGCCCTTCAGCGTCTTCAGGTCGACGAAGCGGTGCCCGCCCCATTGCAGCAACCCGCTGCTGTCCTGGAGGTGCGCGAAATAATAGGCGTACTGCGCCTTGGCGGCCTCCTTGTACTTGGGATCGCCGGTGAGGTTCGTGAGGCCGGCCAGGACACGCATCAGATTCTGCTGGATGGAAAAATCCGACCAGATCGCCACGCGCCCCTGCGGATAGGCGGTGGTTTCGGGAAAAATCCATGTCAGGTGCTCCTTGGTGTAGACATTCACGCCGCCGGCCAGGAGTGGCGAGGGCGCCTCCGGGTGATAGCGATCCGCCGCGTCCGTGAGAACGTTGTTGGCGTAATCGGCGACGGCCTTAAGGCGGGCGGCATCCTGATCCGCGATATCATCGGCGCGGCACAGGGCAGATGCGGCGAAAGCCGCCAGCGAAAAAACGATACGAAAGACCCTTGGGGAAGCGTTCATGGGGTAGATGGAGGGGTGCGGAGGAAAACGACCCCTTCCGGCCTGCATGACGGATGGAATTGGTACACGTGTCGCTCGAACCCTATCCATTACATAAAATAATGTTTATAAATGTCTTGGGTATCAATTATCGGTAGTGGATCCGAGGTAGCGCGGGTTGTCCCAACCCGCCGTCGCTCCGTCCACGATAAAGTCTGCTCGGCGCGGCGGGACTCGCGCTCTACCTCCCCCCCGCAACAACCTGTCCCTTCTACGAAATCGTAATAACCTGTCCCTTCTACGAGTTGATTTTAGAACCATTCTAAATACCACTTGCTACTTAGAACCATTCCAATTTGTTGAGAGATCACGATTATGGCGACGAATTCCTTGACCGCAGAGCTCCCAGGCGGGCTCAACCAGCGCCTGGCGGACAGCGGCTTGCGCGCGACGCCGCAGCGCGAGCTCATTTACAATGTATTGATCAAGAAGCGGGACCATCCAACAGCCGACGAGGTGTTTGTCCGGGTGAAGGCGGAGATGCCCACCATATCGCTGGCGACGGTCTACAATTGCCTCGAGACCCTCGTGCAGTGCGATCTCGTCCGGGCGGTCAACTTCGAGCGCGGCCCGACCCGCTACTGCCCCAACCTCAGGCCGCATGCCCATTTTCATGACGAACGCTCGGGCGCGACGCATGACATCGACCTGCCGCCGGCACTCATCGACCAGGTCAAGGCCATCCTTCCGCCCGAATACCGCGCGGAGGCGGTGGAAATAAGTTTCCGCGGCTCGACCGCCGCCCGTTAAGGCAATTTCCCATGAACCAGCTCGAACTCAAAGACCTCCACGTCGCCATCGGCGACAAGGAAATCGTCAAGGGCGTCTCGCTCCGCATCCGCAGCGGCGAGGTCCATGCCATCATGGGGCCCAACGGCACGGGCAAATCAACGCTGTCCAAGGCAATCGCCGGCCACCCGGACTATGCGATCACCGGCGGCGACATCCTGCTGGACGGAGTCTCGATCCTCGAACTGGAGGCCGATGAGCGGGCCCGCGCCGGCCTTTTCCTCGCCTTCCAGTACCCCAGCGAGATACCCGGCGTCTCCATCGCCAATTTCCTCCGCGCCGCGCAGCAGGCGCGCCTGGGCGAGGGCGAGGAGCTCGACGCCACCGCCTACTACAAGCGGCTCTACGCCAAGATGGACCAGCTCAAGATCGACCGGAAATTCACTTCCCGGGCCGTCAACGACGGCTTTTCCGGCGGCGAGAAGAAGCGCTGCGAGATCCTGCAGATGGCCATGCTCGAGCCAAAATTCGCGCTGATGGACGAGACCGACTCCGGCCTCGACATCGACGCCCTGCGCATCGTCTCCGACGGCGTCAACGCCATGCGCGGCCCCAATCTCGGCGTGCTCCTGATCACCCACTACCAGCGCCTGCTCGATTACATCGTGCCCGACCACGTCCACGTCATGTGGGACGGCCGGATCGTCAAGAGCGGCGACAAGTCCCTCGCGCTGGAACTGGAAGCCAAGGGCTACGACTGGGTCAAAAAAGAACTCATCACCGCCTGAGCGGTCCTCCGCCCGGCCCCACCACCATGAGCGAACTTCCCGATTCCGCCACCCTCACCGCCGCCGACGAAGCCGCGGCCAATCCCGTCGTCGGCATCGACCAGACCGCCGGCAACTTCAGCTACAAGGTCGACTACGCCTTCGACGCCGGGACGGGCCTGAACGAGGACACCGTCCGCTACATCAGCTCGGTCAAGAAGGAAGCCCCGTGGATCCTCGAGTTCCGGCTGAAGGCGCTGAAGAAATTCCTCGCGATGCCGATGCCGACCCACTGGGCGACGAAGGACCTCGAGAACATCGATTTCAACAAGATCCGGTACTACCTGTCGCAGGGCCAAAAGCCCAAGCGCACGTGGGACGAGGTGCCCGACGACATCAAGAAGACCTTCGAGCGCCTCGGCATTCCCGAGCAGGAGCGCCGGTTCCTCTCCGGGGTCGAGGCCCAGTTCGACTCCGAGGCCGCCTATTCGAACATCAAGGACCTCGTCGCCAAGCAGGGCGTCATCTTCGTCAATTCCACCGAGGGTCTGCGCGAGCACCCGGAGCTCTTCCGGAAGTTCTTCGGCAAGGTGATCCCCACCGGAGACAACAAGTTTTCCGCGCTCAACAGCGCCGTCTTCTCCGGCGGCTCGTTCATCTACGTGCCGAAGGGCGTCAAGGTCGCCCAGCCGCTCCAGGCCTACTTCCGCATCAACGCGGAGAACTTCGGCCAGTTCGAGCGCACCCTCATCATCGCCGACGAAGGCTCCGAGGTCGTCTATATGGAGGGCTGCACCGCCCCGAAGTTCTCCACCTCCACCCTGCACAGCGCCGTGGTCGAGCTCGTCGCCCTCAAGGGCGCGAAGATCCAGTACATCACCGTCCAGAACTGGGCCAACAACGTCTTCAACCTCGTGACCAAGCGCGGCGTCGCGCATGAGGAGGCCGAGATCAAGTGGATCGACTGCAACATCGGCAGCCGCCTCACCATGAAATACCCGGGCGTCGTCCTCAAGGGCCGCAAGGCCCGCGGCGAGGTGCTCTCGATCGCCCTGGCCAACGACGGCCAGCACCAGGACACGGGGGCCAAGATGATCCACGCCGCGGACGAGACGACCTCCAACATCGTCGCCAAGTCGATCTCCGTCGGCCAGGGCCGCAGCACCTACCGCGGCATCGTCCATATCCCGAAGCATCTCAAGGGCTGCAAGAACAACACCGAGTGCGATGCCCTCCTGATCAACACCAACAGCCGGACCGACACCTACCCGGCCATCACCGTGCGCGGCGACCGCAACGCCACGCAGCATGAGGCCAGCGTCTCGAAGGTGAACGAGGAGATGATCTTCTACATGCAGTCGCGGGGCCTGACCGAGGGCCAGGCGATGAGCCTGGCCGTCAACGGCTTCATCAACGACTTGGCGCGCCAGTTTCCGATGGAATACTCGGTCGAGCTCAAGCGCCTCATCGACCTCGAGATGGAAGGTTCGGTCGGCTGACGGTTCGCTCCCCGCCTTTTTCCCAGATGTCCGCATCACCCGCCATCGTCCAGGCCTCCACCGTGGGCAGCTTCACCGCCGAGGCCTTCGCCGCGCACCTCGGGGCGCAAAAGCACCTTCCCGCCCGGTGGCTCGACCGCAAGCGGGCCGCCTACGAAAAGTTCGCCTCGCTGCCCATGCCCAAGCGCGGGGACGAAGCGTGGCGCTTCAGCAATATCGGCACGCTGACGCTCGAGGGCTTCGAGGTGGGGCGCGTTGTCCCTGACGCGCCGTCTGTCTCCTCTCCTTTTGGCCCAGCCCATCTCACTTTCGTCAACAACACGCTGGCAGCCCGAACCGCGCCGGTCGCCGACCTTGCCTCCCAAGGTGTCATTGTCGCGACGCTCCACGAAGCCCTCACAAGGCATCCCGAGTTACTGCAGGCCCATTTCATGGCCCAGCCGCAGAAACTCGGCTCGGAGAAATTTGCCGCTCTGCACACCGCCTTTGTTGGCAATGGCGCCTTCGTCTACGTGCCGCGCGGAGTCGAGCTCCCGGCTCCGATCGTCATTACCCACGCCGCCAGGGGTGCGGCCGCGGCGGTTTTCCCCCACACGCTCGTCATCGCGGAGGAAAACAGCAAAGCCACCGTCGTCGATCTCTTCGCGTCCATGCCGGACCTCTCGTCCCCCGCCACGGACCCGGCTTCCGACCACGGCGAAAGCGAGGGGACGCGCTTCGCCTGCGGGGCCAACGACCTCTACGCCGGTCACGGGTCCAACGTCACCTACGTCGCCGCGCAAAACTGGTCCCGCGACACCCTCTCCTTTCAGCTCAATTCCACCATCGTCCGCCGCGACGCGCGGGTGCAGTCCCTCAACCTGCATCTCGGAGCCCGCCAGGCCCGGCACGAATCGCTCTCCCAGCTGCAGGCGCCCGGCGCCTTTTCGCAGATGCTCGCGCTCACCCTGGCCCAAGGGGCGCAGGAGTTTGACCAGCGGACCCTCCAGATCCACCAGGCGCCAAACACCAAGTCGGACCTGCTCTACAAGAACGCCCTCTGCGACCAGTCCCGAACCATCTTCTCCGGCCTGATCGTGGTCGATCCGGACGCGCAGAAGACGGACGCCTATCAGAGCAATCGCAACCTGATGCTCAGCGACGATGCGGAGGCCAATTCCCTGCCCGGCCTCGAGATCCAGGCCAACGACGTCCGCTGCACCCATGGAGCGACCAGCAGCCGGATCGACCCCGAGCAGGAATTCTACCTGGAGAGCCGCGGCATCCGGCCCGCCGCTGTCCAGGAACTGCTGACCTTTGGTTTCTTCGCGGATGTGCTGGCCAAACTCGAGCACGAGGGGCTCCGGGAGTCGCTCCAGGCGATGACCCGGGCCAAGCTGCAGCCGCCATCCTGACCCATTCCCGCGCCGCCATGAACAAGGACCGCACCCTCTCCCGCGATGTCTCCGCCACGCAGATTCCCTCCGGCGACAAGCAGACGCTGACCGCCGGCACGCGGATCATGATCCACCAGACTCTGGGCGGCAGTTTCACCGTCCAAACCGACTTCGGCCTCTATCGCATCGACGGCCGCGACGGCGATGCGCTCGGTGAGCAGGTGGCCGACCATGCCGTCGCAGCCGTGACCATGGCCGATGGCGCGCCCGACCCCACCGCGGTCTGGGACCAGCTGCGGAAGGTCTTCGATCCGGAAATCCCCGTGAATATCGTGGACTTGGGCCTGGTTTACTCGATGGACGTCGAGAAGAAGGACGAAGGCCACCACGTGAACGTGGCGATGACCCTCACCGCCCCCGGCTGCGGGATGGGGCCGGCCATCGCGGAGGACGCCAAGAGCAAGATTCTCCTCGTCCCCGGCGTCTCCGCCGCCGACGTGCGGATCACCTGGGACCCGCCGTGGAACCAGTCGATGATCAGCGAAGAGGGAAAGATGAAACTCGGGCTGATTTGAGATTCCAGCGAAGAGAGTTCCCGCCGCCGGTTGTTATCATTGGCGGGGATGAGAGGAATCTGCCTCGTCCTTTGTCTCCTGCCGCTAGCCGCGCAGGCGGGCGATCCTGCTTCCGGCGCCGGGGCAACCGTCATTCTGCCAGATGCCGACGGCGTCCTCGATGTCGCCGCGGCGCAGCAGGCGCGGGCTTTCGACGCGATCCCGAATCCCTTCCGGATCCGCTATCGTCCCGCGCCGGCCATTCGGGAGGTGCCCCTGGTAATAAGTTCGGTCCTGATCCCCGACCGGCCGGAAGATGCCTCGGCGGTGATCAATGGGCAGCTCTACTCGCCCGGAGATCGGATCGAAGGGCTCGAGCTGGTCCGCATCGGAGCGGATAGCCTCGAATTGCGCGGGGACGAGATGGTCCTGCGCGTGCCCGTGCAGGACCGGGTCCCCAAACTCAGGCTCAGCCCGTGACGAAGAGAACGAGCCCCATCCGGCCGCCGGCCCGGTTCCTGGCACGAGCCCGAATCTCCGCACGCCATCAGATCCAATTTTTCCGGCAAATGGAGATGCTGCTCTCCTCGGGCATTCTGATCGTCGATGCCCTGGCCCGGCTGCGGGATCGTTATCCTGACCGGCGCACGCGGCAGGTGCTGGCGGTGGTGCACGCCCAGGTGGCGGCGTCGCGCACCAGCCTGTCGCGCGCGCTGGCGCTTTTTCCGCGCAGTTTTCCGCCGGGGATCGTGACCGTCATCGAGGCGGGCGAGGAAAGCGGCACCGCGAAGCTGGCCGAACGCTTCGCGGACCTGGCCGAGCGCATTTCCTACACCCAGGCCAATCGCCGGGAAGTGCGCAACGCCTGCGCCTATCCGGCTCTGGTGATCCTCCTCGCCGCCGGCTTTTACCTACTCTTGCTGACGGTCGTCTTTCCCCGCCTGGCCGAGGTGCTCGCCTCACTCGGGACCAGGCTCCCTCCCCTGGCCCGCGGCGTGATCGCCCTCTCCGCGGCGGCGCGGCGGGACTGGCCCCTGCTGGCTGTCGCCCTGGTCGGCCTTCCGGCCCTGCTCGCGGGCCTGCGGCGATCGCCCGCGGCCATCCGGCCGCTGGACCGTTGTTTTCTGCGCCTGCCGCTGGTCGGCCCCATTTACCGGGATTTGACGGTCGCCCTGGTGTGCAAGGTCTACCGCTCGCTCTATCAGGCCAACAAGCCCTCTCCCGAAATCCTCAGCCTGTGCTCCCAATTGGCCGGCAATGCCTGCTTCCGCGACGGGCTGCGGGAAGCCGGCGCCAAGCTCGCGGCGGGGCGCGCCTCCCTCGCCGAGGCCTTCACCCAAAGCGGACTCTTCCCGCCGCTCGCCTGCCTCGCCATCGACGTGGGCGAACAGTCCGGCCAGCTCGCGCAGGCCATGGAGCGGGTGGCCGCTTTCTACGGGGCCCAGGCCCGGGAGCGCATCGGCCTCGCCATCGCCGTCATCAATCCCGCGCTGACTCTCGCTGTCGTCGGCGGCGTAGGCGTGGCCCTGTTGTCGTTCTTCCAGGCCATCTACCAGGTCGTCTATGCCGTCCACTGATCGCAGTCACTCCGGTTTCACCCTGCTCGAACTTCTCTGCGTCTGCGCGGTGATCGGCATTCTGCTCGCCACCGTGGCGCCGGCCATCGGCCAGCAGATACTCCAGGCCCGGGTCAGCGCGGAGACCTCCAGCCTGCAGGGCATGGGCGCGGCCGTGCAGGCCTCCTTCGAATCAACCGACCTCGAGGGAACCAACCTGGCCGCCCTCGCCGGCAGCCTTCCATCCGGAGTCGACGCGACCAATTTCTCGAGCTCCACCGATCCCACCTTCGTGCCCGCGACGACGAACACCTTTGATTGGTTTGCCAAGATCGCCCGGCAGATGGGCAGCACGCCCCAGCCCGGAGTCGCACCCACTCCCGCTTTGCAGCCGCAGGTGGCCGCGATCCTCGTCAACGCGAATAAAAACAGTCGCCTGATGCTGGTCGGGCCCGCGACCGAGGCCACCCAGCAGCGCTTCCTGCTCATTTCCCTGATGGCCTCCGCGGACCAACTGGCGCTGCCGCCGCTGCCCAACCCATCGAATCCGCAGGATCCGGGCAACCTGGCGCTCTTCAATGATATCTGGAACACCAGCTGGACCAGTCCAGCCGCCGTCCTGCCGCCCTCCTGGATGGCCGCTCTGACGCCGCAACAGGCGCAGGCCTGGCTCGGCGGCGGCGGCGGCGGCCGCCTGTGGCAGCTCTGCGTGCAGCGCATCGTCTGCCCGAAGTATACGATCACCATCAACAACACCCACCCGACGGACAACTGCTACCTCTTCTATAACTTCCAGGGCGCCACTTATGGCGCTTCCGCCGTGGTGGCGGCGAACACGGGAACGATGGTGATAACCGGCGTCTATTTCGGCCGGCTGATCCAGGCCTATCGCGGCCCGGCCGCCCCGCCGTCCGCACAGCTCTTCTCCCAGTTCATCCTGCGCGACAACAATGAGATCACGCTGCAGGACTAGAAAGGCCGATGAGGACCTTGCACATCGCCGGGCTGCCGGCGACGTAGACGATCCGCCCCATCTTGAGATCAAACTGGCGCATGGGCAGCTGCTCGCCGTTGAGAAAATGAATCTCCCCCCCGGCCGCCCGGCAGAGCGGAATCGCCGCCGCCAAGTCCCAGATCTTCACGTTGTAGTCCACCGCGCCGTCGAGCAATCCCGCCGCCACGTAGGCGAGGTGCAGGGTCGCGCTGCCCAGGCCGCGAATCTTGAACTGGGAGAGGACGCCGCTGGCCATCGCCAGGAGCTTCTTGTCCGAGGGACTGTGCATCCCGATCAGGCTCTCGCGGTGGGGCGTCCCCTCCGTGACCCGCGTCTGCCGGTCGCCGTCGTGCATGCCGAAGCCCGGGCCGCCATGCATCAGTGTCCGGCGGCTGAGGTCGTAGACGACGCCATAGATCGGCTCCCCGTGCTCGACCAGCGCCAGCGAGATCGCGCAATGGGATATGCCGAGGGCAAAATTGTTCGTGCCGTCGATGGGATCGAGCACCCAGGAGTAGCGGGCGGTGACGGGCACCGGGCCGTCCATGTCGGCCAATTCCTCGCTGAAATACTGGTCGGAGGGAAACTGGGCGGCCAGCTCCGCGAAGATGTTCTCGGAAATGGCCACATCGACGGCGGTCACGCGCGTGCCGTCGGATTTCCAGCGGCTTTCGGCCCGGCCAAATTCCCGATGGAGCAGCTCGGTCTGCGCCAGCACCGCGCGCTTGGCGGCGGCTATGCGGCTCGTCAGTTCATTCATAGTCATATAGCTTCGGATCGCGGTTGGGCGTCCGGCGACGGGCGCGAAAGCGGTGCCTAATCTCCTCGCGGGCATCCGGCGCAGGCTCGCCCTCGCCCGGCGCCTCGTCGGCGCCGGCATCGGATCCGCCGAGCTGCTCCTCCAGCGAGTCGGGATCGGCTCCCTCCTCCAGTTTCCGGACCACCTCCTCCATATCGCCGTCGATCTTCTCGCCGGTCATCTCCGCCATCCGCCGCATCATCCGGCCCATGGCCCGGGGATCGTTTTCATCGACGTGGGAAAATTCACTTTCCATGGCCGACATGGCCGCCTCCAAGCGCGGATCCTCATCCGCGCTCGCCACGCCGGAGCCAGGCGAAGGCGGGCCCTCCCCTCCACCCGCCTCGCCCTTCGACTTCTTCGCGACGGCGAACGGCGACATCATCTTCACCATCGGATAGGCCGGATTGTCGGGACACTGGGGAACCGTCCGCCCCTGCGCCAAGGTCTTGGCGAAAAATTGGTAAATCGTGTTATTACCGGGACAGTAGTACTCGTAGATCGGCATGGCGGCGGCGGAACCGTTTACGATGGCCCCTTCCCCAGCCAACGCAAGGGCACGTCGTCACGGGCAATCCGTCCGTTTGGAGGTAGCGCGGGTTGTCCTCAACCCGCCGTTTGGCTCCGCCCGCCTCAAAGGTCCGCTCGGCGCGTTGTGGACAACGCGCCCTACCGCCTCTTCCGCAGCCAAGCCTGCACCTCGGCCAGCGGGCGCGTGTTCAGCACCTGCTCCCGGGTCAGCCAGCCCTTCCGCGCCGAATTGATTCCGGCGCGCACGTGGGCCAACCCCGCCGTGTCGTGCGCATCCGGATTGATCGCACAGAGGAGGCCGCGCTCGGCCGCCTTGCGCCAATGCCGCCAGTCCATGTCCAGCCGCCAGGGGCTCGCGTTGAGCTCCACCACAACATTGTGGGCGATGGCCGCATCGATCACCTTGCCGACGTCCACCGGATAGCCCTCGCGGCGCAGGAGCACCCGGCCGGTCAGGTGGCCCAACATGGTGGCGCTGGGATGCTCGATCGCGCGGATGATGCGGGCAGTCATCACCGCCTCGTCCTGGGTCATGGCGCTGTGGACGGACACGACCACGTAATCCAACCGGTCCAGCACCTCTTCGTCAAAATCCAGCCGACCGTCCGGCAGGATGTCGCATTCGACCCCGGTGAGGAGATGCGTCCGGCATCGCTTGGCCGCGTTGAAGGCGCGGATCTCCTCAACCTGCCGCAGCAGCCTTTCCGCGCTCAGCCCCTTGGCTTGGACGCTCGACTTGGAGTGATCCGCGATGCCGAGATACTCCCAACCGAGCGCTTCGGCCGCCGCGGCCATTTCGGCCAGCGTGGCGTGGCCGTCGGATGCGGTGGTGTGGTTGTGAAACGCTCCGCGCAGATCAGAGAGTTCGACCAGGCGGGGCAGTACTCCGCGCTCGGCCGCCTCGATCTCTCCCATCCCCTCGCGCAGTTCCGGCGGAATCTCGTGCAAGCCCAGGCGCTCGAAAAGCTCCCTCTCGCCCCGAACCGGTTTCACCGGGGCGGTCGCCACCTTGGCCTTGACCGTCTCGTCGCCGCCCGCCGGTACGAGGCCCCATTCGCTCAGGCTCAGTCCGCGCGCGAGCGCCCTCTGGCGCATCTGCACGTTGTGGTCCTTGGAGCCGGTGAAGTGATGCAGGGCGAAGACGAATTGCTCCGCCGGCACGATGCGCAAATCCGCCTGCAGCCCGTCCGCATAGCGGACGCTGGCCTTGGTCTCGCCCTTCGCCGTCACCTCCACCACCCCGGCCCGGGTCGTGAACCATGCGACCACCGGGGAGACTTCCGTGGCCGCGACCAGGAAATCCAGGTCGCCGATGGTCTCCATCCCGCGCCGGAGGCTCCCCGCGGCCTCGGCCCGGCTCACCTGGGGGAGCGCCCGCAGCCCCGCGAGAATCGGCTCGGCGACCTCCCAGGCCTCCCACCAAAGGTGACGCCGGCCGTAGGCTTCGCGGTTCGTGATGCCGGCCAGGAGCTTTTCCTGCGTCTTGGCTCCAAAGCCGTCGAGAACCGCCACCCGTCCGGCCGCGCAGGCCTCGGCCAGCGCGGCGATGCTGGAGACCCCGAGCATCTCGTGCAGCGCCAGGATCTTCTTTGGGCCGAGGCCGGGGATCTGCAGCAATTCCACGAGCCCGGGTTCGACGGTCGCCCTGAGCTGCTCGTAAAAGGCGAGCCGGCCCGTCTTGTGCAGCTCCGTGATCTTCTGGGCCAGGGCTTCGCCGATGCCCGGCACGCTGCGGAGGTTTTTCTCCGCCACGAGCCGCCCCAGTTCGGCCTCCTCCACCGATTCGAGGACCCGCGCGCCCGCGCGGTAGGCGCGCACCTTGAAGGGATTCTCCCCCTTCAGCTCGAGAAGGGTGGCGATCTCCTCGAGGACGTCCGCGATCTGCGACTTGTTCACCCGGAAGAGGAAAGGCCAAAAGCGGAAAGGCACAAGGGCTTTGGGGCTTGTCGCTCCTCCCCCTTCTCCTTCTGCTCGCCAGGGTGGCCTTCACCTATTCGCGCACGATTCATTTCAGCGACACCGATGCCGCCGGTGTGGTTTTTTTCGCGAATACGCTGGCGATCTGCCACGAGGCCTATGAGGAGTCCCTCGGCGCCGCGGGCCTCGAGCTGCACGCCTTCTTCTCCGCCCAGAGCCTGATCGTGCCGATCGGCAAGGCCGAGGCCGAATACCTCCGGCCGCTGGCTGTCGGCGACAAGGTCCAAGTGGCCGTCGCTCCCGCCCGGCTGACGGAAAATTCCTACGAGGTGCGCTTCGAGATCACCAAGGCCGGGCCGGTGGCGAAGCTGGCGGCGAGAATTCGGACGGAGCACGTTTGCCTGGACGCCTCGACCCGGAAGCGCATCCCCCTTCCTCCGGCCCTCGCGGCTTGGGTCACGGGGTGACCGCGGACGGGCGGCGGACGTAGACGTCGACCAGCACCGAATAATCCCGGCCCCGCGTGGCGGTGCCGCGCCCGACCAGGCCGTAATTCTTCTTCAGAAAGTCCGCGAACGCGGGGAAGATCGCCGGCGCCGTCTGCCGGACGCCGCCGGCGATGTAGTCCTCCGTGTCGACGATGACCTGCGGAGCTGACGCGACCAAATCGCGAAAAAAGGAGGCGCGCATGAAATCCTGGCTCGGGTTCCCGTCGTGGAGCGACGTGTAGCCGGCGTCGCGTGTGCCCGGAGGAATTCCCAGATCGACGTAGAGGTAGGGGGCCCAGCCCCATACGGCCAGGGATTCGGGGTGGGGCGCAAATTGCCGCACAGCGCTATCGACAAACGTCTCGATCTGGAAGGCGGCGCTGTTCTCGTAGAGCATTGCCTGACGGAGGGCGCGGATTTCGTCGAAGCGCCAGAAATAGGCCAGCGACAGGGGCAGCAGTCCGACCGCCAGGACGATCCAGCCGGTTCGCTTCCGCTGACCCGGCGCCGGGGTCCCGTCTGCGAGAATCACGCGAGCGCAGCAGCCTGCGACCAGCATGAGCGGGACCAGGCAGAGCTGCTCATAATGCGAATACTGGGTGATGGGCCGCAGGACCGCGAACAGCGCGGCCGCCAGGAGCAGGACGGCGAGTCCCATGGGCCGCCCGGGCAGGGCTCGCGCGCCGTCCTGGGCCCGCAGCCAAAATGCCCCAGCCACCAGCACAAAGGCGTCGAGAAACCAGGACGAGCCCTCCTGCGCAAACAGCAGGTGGACCAGCTTAGCGCCCTGGGTCGGCCAGGGCTCTCCCGCAGCCCGCGACAGGTTGGCCAGGATATAGGAATGCCAGAACTGATCCCAGGCTCCCGCGCTCGCCACCCACCTGAGGATGAGCGCAGTGGGCGCGACCGACCCGACGACCAGGAGAACGACGCGCAGGCACCGCCGGGCCGGGCGCACCCCCTGCGCGCGCGAGATGTCAACCAGCGCCCAAAGGCCCAGGACGACCCCGATCGGCACGGCCTGCAGCTTGGCCCAGGGGATCAGACCAAGCAGGAGACCTCCGAAAAAGATCCGCCCGCCGCCGGCCCGGCCGCGATCAGCGGTCACCAGGGCCACCAGGGCCACGCTCAGCAGAAGACTCGGAACCAGTTCGCTCGAATAGTGGATGAAATCGGCGTCGGGAGTGGCGGCGAGCCACCAGGAACCCGCGGCCAGCCCGATAACAGCGGCCGCCTCCCCCAATAACTGCGAGGCCACGGTGTAAGTCGCCAGCAGCGTGCCCACCAGGCACAGGACGGCGAGGATGTGCACCATGCGGAAATCGAAGGGCAGTCCGATCTTGTGCGCGAGCAGGGGCAGCCAGGAGAGGATCGGTCCGCCCGTCTCCCCGTCCACGGCGCGCCAGGGCGTCAAATCCTGCTCGTACCGCATGGCCTGCGCCAGGACCTGCCCCTCGTCGACATTCAGCTGATAGGGGCACTGCATCGCCGGCACCCGGGAGAGGAGGAAGAGCCCCAGGCAACCCCAGATCCAAAACGATGTGCGCCGGTTTGTCGTCAATTTTTTCGCGTCGAGACCTCGACGACGTCGTGGGTCTCCGCCTCCTTCTGGCCCGCCGCGCTGACCCGTGTGAAGCGGGCCTTGCTGCGCAATTGGGCCAGCGTGGCCGCGCCGAGATAGCCCATCCCGCTCTGCACGCCGCCGATCAGCGTTCCGAGGACATCGTCCACCGAGCCGCTGACCTCCTTGAGCGCCTCGATCCCCTCGGCCGCGACCTTCCGCGAGGCATCGGCCTTCTCATGCCCGTAGCGGGCGGCGCTGCCGTCCTTCATCGCCGACAGCGAGCCCATCCCGCGGTACCGCTTGTAAACCTTTCCGCCGATTTCGACGATTTCCCCGGGGGCCTCGCGGCAGCCCGCGAGCAGCCCGCCGCATATGACCGCCTCGGCCAGCGTGAGCGCCTTGACGATGTCGCCCGACTTGGCGATGCCGCCGTCGGCGATCAGCCGCACTCCCTTTTTTTTGGCGGCCGTGCCGGCGACATAAAGCGCGGTCAGCTGGGGAATGCCCACGCCAGCCACCACGCGGGTGGTGCAGATCGAGCCGGGGCCCTGCCCGATCTTGATCGCGTCGGCCCCGCAGTCGGCGAGGAATTCCACGCCGGCGGCACTGGTCACGTTGCCTGCAATGATCGTGAGCGTCGGAAAGGCGGCGCGCACCAATTTGACCGTCTCCCCCACTCCGGCTGTATGCGCATGCGCGGTGGAAATCGCAACGGCATCGATGTCCTCGTCCATCAGGTGGCCGACCTGTGTCACGATCTTATCGCGATCGAGCGTTCCGTCGGAGGTGCGCGTGGCGGAGAGGGCCGCCCCCACCAGAAGCCGGAAGCGGGCGTCGCGCGCAGGCTTCCTCCGCGATTTCGCCTCGCTCGTGATCCGTTCGACGTCGGAGGCGGTGATCAGGCCGCGCAGCCCGTCTGAGTCATTGACCACCAGCATCTTGTGTATTCCGATATGCTTGGTGAAAAACCGGTCGGCCGCCGCGATTGGGTCGGCCGCGACGGCGCTTTCCTTCTCCGTCGCGAGTTGGGCGCGCGGAGTCATGACCTCCGCCACTTTCTTGGCCTTGTAGCGCTCCTTGACGACGTTGCCCGAAAGCAGTCCGACCAGCCGGCCGTTAGAGTCGGCGACCGGAAAGGTGGAAAAGGCGAAGCGCTTCGCGTCGATCATGGCCAGCACATCGCCGATCAGGTGGTCGGGACCGACGGTGATCGGATCCTGGATCAGGCCGTGGATGTGCCGCTTCACCCGGGCCACCTCCTTCACCTGATCCTTGGCCGCCATATTGTAATGGATCAGCCCGAGGCCCCCGTTGAGCGCCATGGCGATCGCCATGCGCGATTCGGTGACGGTGTCCATGTCCGAGGAGATTATCGGGATCGGCAGGCGCAGCGTCTCCGACAGGGCGGTCGAGGTATCGGCGTCCTTGGGCAGGATTTCCGAATAGAGCGTAGCCAGCGAAACGTCGTCGAAGGTCAGCGCCGTCGGCAGGTTGGCGCGGAAAAAGGCATCCGCGGGCAGGAAGAATTCCGCGTCGACTGGCGAGGCGGGAGACGTGGCAACCTCACTCATGAGTTGCCGTGAACGGAATAGGACAGGCGGAGCGGAAGACAAGCGCGGAGTTTTTTAGCTCCTCATCAACTGCTCCGCCAAGTGCGCGAGCGCATTCCGGTTCAGCTTCCCCTGGGCGTTGCGGGGCCAGTCGGCGATCGCGAGATAGCGGCGGGGGCGTTTGAAGGCGGCGAGGCCCTTGAGCTGCGCGGCCACGCGGGCGGCGTTGGGAGCGGGTTGATTCGCGGGATAGCAGGCCACGATGGCGTGGCCCCAAGTTGGATCAGGGATCCCCACCACAGCCACATCCGCGAATTCTCCGCTGGCCCGGAGGGCCTGCTCGATCTCGAGGGGATCTGCTTTTTCGCCGCCGGTGATGATCAGTGCGTCGCTGCGGCCCAAGAGCTCCAGGCGGCCCTGTTTGTCGAAGCGGCCCAGGTCGTCGGTTATGAATTCACCCGCGTCGTTCCAATCGGGACAGTAGCCACGAAATATCGAATCGCCGGCAACCCGCACCAGCCCTGTTTCGGTCAGACCTAGGTGGACATGAGGCAGTGGGGTCCCGGAGCTTCGCTCCCCGGCCAGAAATTCGGCGGGCCGAAGGGCGGCCACCATCGCGGCGGTCTCGGTCATTCCGTAGCTGAGTGAAATCGGCAATTCGGCCCGGGCGGCCGCGTCGGCGAGCTCTGGCCAGACCGGACCACCGCCGATGAAGACCGCCTGAAATTTTCTAAGCCAAGCCGCGGATTCCGCCGATGCGAGCATCCGCTGCAGCTGGGTCGGCACCAGGGAGAGGAACCACCCGGCGCCGTCCCGGGACACGGGGGGGCGCTCCCCGGCCTCGAGGCGCTTCCAATCCCAAGGGATATATTCGCCCCCGGTCAGCGCGGCGCGCAACCAGGCCATCAGTCCGCTCACGTGGTGCAGCGGCAGGACCCCCACGCAGGAGACACGGGCCACCTCAAAGTGGGAGCAAAATCCGTGGACGGCGGCAGAGAGCGTCTGCTCATCGTGGCGGGCAAACTTGAGCCGTCCGCTCGTGCCCCCGCTGGGAATCATCAGCCAGCCCCGCCCCGGCGGCGCGAATGGGGCCTGCCCAATGCAAGCGGAGAGCGCCGCCCGCTCCGTGGCTCCCCAGGCGGAATCGGCGAGAAAGACCGGTCCGCCCGCCGCAACAGCCGACGCCAGCAACGCCATAAACCTTGCCGGTTCGCGTTCTTCAATGACCACCGGACCGGCCGCGGTTTCGGCGGCGCCCGGCGGGGCTCCCAGGAGCCGGGCTAGCTCAATGCGTTCCATACAGCCTCCACTTCGATGCGGTCGACGTCCTCGCTGCGGATAAAGGGAGCGCTGGCGGGCCCGTCGAAGCGCCGATCGACGAAGAGAGGCCCTACGCCAAATCCGAGCGCATGCGCCTTTCCGGGCCACGCAAAGGCCATCCGCAGCGCCGCACGCGCTCCCACCGCCGTCTCCAGCGCCGAAGAAAAGACCACCCGATCCCCGGCCGCCTTTTCCAGGCGCGACAGCGGCCCGGCCGCGTCGCCGAGGAGCGAGGGCTTCAGCACGAATATGCCGGGCCAGCCCAAGCCGAGCCAGCGGTCGATCGCTTCCCCACCCAGGAGGGATTCATCCAGGGCAAGAGGGGTCGGATAGTCGGCCGCGAGCCCGAGCAGCAGATCGTCCGCGCCGCGCGCGTCCGCCGCAATGGGCTGCTCGATAAACTCCACCGGCCTCTCCGCACACCGCTCGAGCCAGTGTTCGGCGCGGCGCCGGTCCCAGGCTCCGTTGGCGTCGAGGCGCAGCCGCGATCCCGCGGGGAGTGCCGCACAGATGTCGTCGAGCAGCACGAGTTCGTCGGCCGCGTCGCCCGCGCCGACCTTCCATTTGAACGTGCGAAAGCCGGCCTCGGCCTTCGGCGCAACTTGGGCGAGCGCCGGCCGGCCGGCCGGCAGCAAGGCCGCCACCGGCAGGTAATTGCCTCCGCGGCGCGGCGCGGCGGGACGAGCGGACCGCGCGAGGTCGGCGAGCGCCGCCCCCAGCGCGCTGCGCAAGCAGAGGAGCCGCCGCGGCAGGGTTGGGAGCGTCTCCTCGTCAAAGCCCCCGCCCAGCCGCTGACAGGCCACCTCCGCCTCGTCGCCGCTTTCGGTGCCAAATCCCGTAAGCGGGGCGGCCTCGCCCCAGCCGATCCCTCCCCCTTCGGCCTCCAGCCGGACGATCAAACCCTCGCGTTCCGTCCAGATCCCATGCGCAGTGCGCACCGGCGCGCGAAACGGCAGTCGGTAGCGGCGATGAGCTAGTCGGTAGGGCATGATCAGCTGGTTCCTGGTATCGTTTTCAACCCGCGGCGCCAGTCCATTGGGAAAATCGGTTCTTGTCTTCGCCGTGGCGACCTTATCCCGTCGGTGAGAACCCCATGAGCGGATTTGTCACGCACTTGGGCAGATCGCGGTGGCTCTGGATCTGCCCGGGCTTCCTGCTTTTTTCCCGCCTCCCGGCGATGCTCTGCCCGTTTGAACTGGACCGCGATGAGAGTCAGATGGCGGCGCAGGCCATGCGCTATGCTCAGGACATGACGCCCTGGCAATCGGTCGAGGGAGAAACAAATGGCCCCCTCGATTCCTGGTTCCTACTGGCGGCGCATGACTTGGGCGTTCCCTTCAACTATATTTCCCTGCATGTCCTGGCGGCTCTTTGCCTTGTGGCCATCCTGATGGCAACCCGCGCCGCTGTGCGCCGGCTGACCGGTGACACGGCGGCATTGGTCGGCCTGGCCGCCGGCTCGTGGTGGCTGGCCCTCGCTCCCGTCGAGGATCTGGTGCACTACTCGAGCGAGCTGATTCCCGTCGTTTTTCTTTGTCTGGGACTCGCCACGACCCTCCGGGCGGCGCAAGCGGCGGACGGCCCGGACTGGCGCCTGGGCCTTCTTGGGGGAATATTTCTGGGGCTCGCGCCATGGGGAAAGATGCAGGCCGGACCTGTGGCGCTGGTCTTGGGACTTTGCGCGGCGGCCTACGGTTGGCGGGCAAATGGCGTCCCCGGACGCCGGTATGTCGGCGCCTTGGCCGCGGGAGCGATCCTCCCAGGTGCCCTGCTGCTTGCGTGGGTGGCTGCCGCGGGGGCCGGAGAGGAATTCTGGCGCGTCTACATCGTCGGGGGCCTGTACCACGGGCGTTCCCGACCGTGGGGCGTGCACCTGCGGAACTTCGAGGACCTTATTTTCTGGCGCGCCAGCTCGCCCTGGTTCTGGGACGCCGGACTCCTGGCTCTCGGCGCCCTTTGGCTGCGCGGGTGGACCGGCTGGCGAGTCGTGCCGAGCCGCACCCGCTGGCTCGCGATCCTCTGGCTTGCCGCCGGCGTCTTCGTCGCGTTGCGGCCCATTACGCAGTGGATTCACTACACGCTTTTCTGCCTGCCGCCCTTGGTCCTGTGCGCTGCCGTAGCCGCGCAGATCGCGCTCGGGCCCGGTGGAGGCGCCGGCGCGGAGCCGTCGCCACAACGCGTTTGGATCGTCCTCGCCCTGGGCCTGTTGCCGCTGCCGGCGGCAAATTTTCTGCATTATCACTATTATCGGGCCGCCGAAGTCATGCTCCTTGCCAATAGGAGCCATGCCTTCGCCCGCCAGGTCCTCCTGACCCAGGGCGTGCGCCGCTTCGTGCCGCAGCCCCGATCGCTGGCCGTTTGGGGATGGGCGCCCAGCCTCTATGTCGATCTCGGGCTCCCTCCGGCCACGCGCAACGCCGTTTATGCCTTTCTGACCGATGACAACCCCAGCCGGGACTTCCTGCGCGCCGCTTTTATCCGCGATCTGGAACATTCCGCGCCGGAGGTGATCGTCGACACCGAGGACAATGTCTTTCGCGGCCAGCGGAAAACCTCTCCCGAAACCTTTCCGGCGCTCGCCGGCTACCTGCGGCAGCATTATCTTTTGCTGGGACATGGCGAACTTCGCCAGACCGCGGATTACACTCTGGTGATCGATATCTACAGACGCAGGGCCGATCTATGACACGTCGGCAAAGATGGATCGGGATGGCGGCATGTCTGGGTTTCTTCCTGCTCTCGCGGGCCCCCATCATCCGATGCCCCTTTGAATTGAACGTGGATGAGAGCCAGATGGCGGCGCAGGCCATGCGCTACGGGCAGGACCTCACGCCCTGGCGGTCGGTGGAGGGGGAAAGCAACGGTCCGCTCGATTCCTGGTTTCTACTCGCGGCCCATGACTTGGGCATGCCCTTCAGCTACCCCACCCTCCATCTCCTCGCCGCCCTTTGCCTGGTGGGGATCCTGTTGGCGACCCACTCCGCCGCGCGCCGGTTGGCAGGCGACGCGGCGGCGCTCGTCGGGCTGGCCGCCGGTGCGTGGTGGCTCGCGTGGGCCCCCGTTCAGGAATTCGAGCATTATTCCAGCGAACTGGTGCCCTGCCTGCTGCTCAGCTGCTCCCTCTCAGCGGTGATCCGGGCCCGGCAGACCCCGAGTGGGGCCGATTGGCGGTTGGGCTTGCTCGGGGGCGCGCTATTGGGGCTGGCGCCCTGGGGAAAATTACAGGCCGCGCCCCTCGCCCTCGCCTTGGGGGTTTGGGCGGTCGGCGATGGCCTGTTCGAAAAATCCGCGCCGGCTCCGGTTCGCTGGCGCTATGCCGCAGCCTTGGCCGCGGGAGCCATCCTGCCCGGCGTTCTTCTGCTGACCTGGGTGGTGAGAGCCGGCGCGGGAGAGGAATTCTGGCGTTCGTATATCGTCGCAGGATTGGTCCACACCGCCCCGCGCTCCGCGCTGGAACATCTGCGATACCTGAGGGATCTCGTGTTCCTGCAGCCGGGTTCTCCCTGGTTTTGCGATGTTGCCCTCCTCGCGATCGGCGCGCTCTGTCTCCGCCGTCCGTCCACCGACCAATGGTCTTCACGGCGCCCGCTGCTGTTCGCCCTCGTCCTGCTCGGCGGCGGAATGTACGCTACGCTGCGGCCGATCACCCAGTGGGCTCACTATGCGATTTTCTGCCTGCCCGGCTTGGTGCTGTGCGTGGCCGTGGCCGCGAGAAGCCTGCTGCAAAACCCATCCGATCTCCGGCCGATCCCGTTCTCCTTTGATGTCAAGGGAAGGGTTTTCGGCGGAGAAATCCTTCTTCGCCTCAACCGGCGCGCCTCTTGGGCCGTCCTCGCCATTGGGCTCTTGCCGCTGCCGGTCCTATATTTCTTTCACAATAATTACTTCAAGGACTACGATCAGGCGTGGCATTACCGGAGCAGCCACGTCTTCGACAGCCAGGACTTTCTCGCCAAGGCCGTGCATCACTACGCGTCCCAGGCGAAGTCGCTGGCCGTCTGGGGATGGAAACCGAGCCTGTATGTCGACCTGGGCCTGCCGCCGTCCGTGCGCAACGCCGGCTACGTCTATCTAAGGGACGGGAACCCCGCCCAGGAATTCCTGCGCGCGGCCTTCATGCGCGACCTCGAGCACTCCGCCCCGGATGAGATGGTCGACGTCGAGGACTATATCTGGCGCGGCCAGCGCCACACCCCCCCGGAGATCTTCCCGGCGCTGGCGGCCTACCTGGCCAACCATTATCGGCTGGCCGGACAGGGCAAGGTCGCGCGCTCGGACGACTACAGCATGCTCATCAACATCTACGTGCGGACGAGGTAGGGCGCATTGTCCCCAACGCGCCGGCGGCTCCGCCCGCGCCCAATGCATGCCCAGCGGGTTGGGACAACCCGCGCCACCTCAGCGACCAAACCTTCCTTGCCTTGGAACACAGCCCTGAGAAAAGCTGTCGCCCGAACATGACCTCGGAGAAACTTTATCATCTGCTGGGCGCCTTCCTCCTGCTCGCGGGCCTGCTGGCCGCCACCGCCGTCTACCTGCGGACAGCGCCCGATGATGACGACGGAGCCCTCGGCTATACGGTCGATGGCGGAGGCAGCTATGCGGTCCGGGCGGATGATTCCAAGAAGTACGAACGCCAGATGGAGCAGATTTCAGGAAAATCCGGGGTGCTCGCCGCGGAATTCATGGACTGGCTGGGCAGCCTTTGGCACGGCCGGAAGCTGGCCTATACTCTCGGCGTCCTCTCGGTCGGAAGTTCCCTGACCTGCCTCTTCCTGGCCAATTTTCAGATCCTCGGTCCGCCCGAAAACCCAGCGGGCAAGAAGGATGCCTGAGCATCTCAGGCAACGACCGGCGTCCGCGGCCGATCGATCCTGCCCGTAAGGGTAAAGACCTTAACGAAGAAAAGGATCATGCACACGATCCCGATAACGTGGATAAAGGGTATGATGGAACAGATGCAAAAGATGATCGCGAGTGTGCGGCCGCAATCCCCGACCGACCGGTCACCCCGCCGGGAAAAATAGGATTCCAGGGACGCAGAGATCCTGGGATAAACAAAGAAAGCCCAGATTAGCGAAAAGAGCGGGATGAGCAGCAGCAGCGCCAGGGCCGGATCCTGCTTCCGATCCTCCAGCGGAATGCGGTCCAGCGCGAAATAGGCGAGGATGGCCGGCACAATCCACAGCGGAAAAATGAAGAGCGACAGGAACAGCACCATCGATTCTTCCAACGAAAACATCCCCAAAGGAAGCACGCGGCTAGATTGAGAGGATGACGTCTAAAAAGCAATCCGTCCTTCGCCAACGCCGCCTCAACCGTCGGCGCAAGACCCATCAACCGGCGAGCCTGACCAATTCCGCCGCCGCCGGCACGTCCTTGATGATCTGGGAAGGCAGCGGACCCACTCCCAAATAGCGCAGATTGGGCAAAACTGAGGGGCGACGTTCTCCCTCGTAGGCCACGTCGAAGACGCTTTTGACCATCGCGGCGACGTACCGTTGGGCGTTCTTCGGCAGGTCGGCGAAATGGCGGACCTGCGAGACGTCCTCGCTCCAGCCCGGAAAGCGCGCGTAAACCGGCTGCAGCGACTTCCGCACCGCCTCGTTGCGCGGCACGTGCCCGACGCGGCGGCCCCGGGCGTCCTCGTAGGCCGTGCAGAGGAGCAGGTCGCCCTTCCATTCCCCGGAATAGGTCAGGGCGTCGAGCTTGTTGATCATCAGGTCCTGGAAGCCGCCGTAGCGCAGGGTGTCTCCCTTCTCCACGGCGTCGTACCAGCCGACCATGCGCTGGCGGCCGGTGGTGGCGCCAAATTCGAGCTGTTTAAGCTTGGCGGCCAGAGGGTGCGCGCCGTCCATCTCGGTCACGAAGGTGTGCGTGCCGACCTTGGTGTCGTAGGCCTTGGCCACCCCGAAGGTGTGGATGCGCTGCACGGGGATGTTCGCGCTCTCGAAGAATTCCGGGGTGTAGGTGTGCGAGGAGGTCCCGGAGAAGCCGTGCCGCTTGTCGAGCCAGTAGGCCTGGCCAAATTCGCCGACGATGGTGTGGCCGGCCTGCAATTCGCGCAGGATGAGCTCCCGCACCTCGCCGATGTTGGGGGCCAGGGCGGTGCCGGCCTTCCAATAGACTTCGGTGAACCGCTCCAGATTGAGGGTAAAGGGCTCTTGGCCACGGAACGAAGAAAAATCGAATTCCTCTTTGCCAAACACCCCCAGCGCGACGGCATCCGCATTGGCGCGCTGCTCGGCCGCGGTGAGCCGGTCAAAGAATTCATGCCAGGCCTCCGGGCTCGTGCGATAGACATGCTGAATGACGCGGCAGGCGCGGTCGGCGCGCTGCGCGAGCCTGCGCGCGAAGAAGTTCGGTCCCGCGAGAAAATCCGAGAAATGCATCTGCCAATGGGTGGTCTCCTCGCCGTACGCCGCCGAGATGCCGCGGCCGGTCGATCCGCGCGACTCCTCCTGCAGGACCTTCACCCGATAGTCCTCCTCCGCCAGGTCGAGCAGGCGGTGCGTGAGGTCCGAAATCATCGTGCGCTCGTCGATCAGCAGCCGGTCCAGGACGGCATAGCCCTTTTTTTCCAGCGGGCGCGCCTCCCACCAGAATTTCCGCGGATCGGCGACGACGCCGCTGCCGATGCAAAGATGCGGCACCTCGCTCACGACCACGCCGGAGGGGAGCAAGTTGAGCTTGATGCCGCCGGCGGTGTGGCCGGCGTTGGCGCCGCCGTTCACCTTGAGCACGACCGTCACGGGCGCCGCGGTGGCGCGCAATTCCTCGGCGATCTCGGGAATGAGCCGCCCCTTGCCCTCGTCCCCGAGGGAAATGCCGACGTCGGCGATCAACTGGCTGGAAAAGGGAGGCAGGGACATGGTGCAGGTCGCAACCGAAGCACTGGACCCCTGTTGCAGGAGAGGAAAAGCCGAGGGAGGGGCCCAGGGCAAACAAAAATCCGTTTCGGAAGCTCCCCTAAAAATCCTGCAGCCGCCCCTCCCCCGCCCCCCGCTCCGGCTCGATCCGCGCCAGCACCTCGCCGAGGAGATAGATCGAGCCCGTCACGACCAAGACGTCATCGGGGCCGCCCGCACTGCAGACGCCCGGTTCCGGGAAGAGGCCGGCCACCGTCGACCGCACGACCGGTCCGGAGAAATCTCCCGGCACCAGGGCGGCCAGTTCCGCATGGCTGGAGGCCCGCGATTGCTCGGGCACCACCAGGTGCACCTCGCGGGCGTGCCGGCACACCGCCACGAGGAGCGGACGGGCCCGCAGGGCGCCGAGCGCGCCGACGATAATCACGGGCCGCCGGCCCGTCTCCGACACCAGCCGCTCCAGATTGGCATCGAGCACCTGCGCCCCCTCGGGATTGTGCGAGGCATCGAGCACCAGCATCCGGCCGCCGATGCGCGTGCGCTGCCAGCGGCCGGGCCAGTCCACCTCGTGCAGGCCCCGCGTGACGGCCTCCGCCGAAAGCCGCCAGCGCGCCGGCAGCAGGCTCGCCGCCAGCACCGCCGTCGCCGCGTTCCAGCGCTGATAGTCGCCGGCGAGATTGGTGAGGGGATAGCCGGCGAGGTCCTCCCCGAATTCCTGCCCTACCGACAAGACCTCCGCGCCGCGCTCGAGCGCGATTGCCCGAATGACGCGTTCGGCCTCGGCCGGCATGCGGCCGAGGACGACCGGCCGCTCCGGCTTGATGATGCCGGCCTTCTCGGCGGCGATCTCCTCGATTGTACCGCCCAGGTACTCGACGTGATCCAGGCCGATCGAGGTGATGATGCTGACCTCGGGATCGAGGATATTGGTGGCGTCGAGGCGGCCCCCGAGCCCGACCTCGGCGATGCCGACGTCACAGCGCCTCCGGTTGAACTGGAGAAACGCCATCGCCGTCATGAATTCGAAAAAGCTGGGCCGGTCGTCCTCGCCACCGGCCGCCGCCAGCCGATCGGCCACCGGCCGCAGTTCCGCGGTATAACCGGCGATCTCCTCCTCGGACAGGATGCGCCCATCCACCCGCACCCGCTCGCCCAGCCGCACCAGATGCGGGGAGGTGTAGAGGCCGGTGCGCCAACCGGCGGCGCGAAAGATGGCCTCGAGCATGGCGGCGACCGAACCCTTGCCATTGGTGCCCGCGACATGCACGTAAGGCAGCGTGCGTTCCGGGTGGCCGAGCGCCGCCGCGAGCAGGCGCATGCGGTCGATGCCAAATTTCGCCCCGCGGGCCTTCAGGCTGAAAAGATAGTCCTGGATGTCCGCGTACGCGGACTGACTGGCGGCCATCGGCGGCACCCCTCCGGTCACTTCTTTTTCAAGTGGAGCGCCCGCAGCAGCTCGCCGATCCGGTCGCGCAGGTCGCCGCGGCAGACGATCTGGTCGATCAGGCCGTGCTTGAGCAGAAACTCCGCGGTCTGGAATCCCGCCGGCAGGGTCTGCTTGGTCGTGTCCTTGATGACGCGCGCGCCGGCGAATCCGATCAGGGCGCCCGGCTCGGCGAGAATGACGTCGCCCAGGGTCGCGAAGCTGGCCGACACGCCGCCCGTCGTCGGATCGGTGAGGACGGAGATGTAGGGCAACCGCGCCGTGGCGAGGCGCGCCAGCGCGGCGCTCGTCTTCGCCATCTGCATGAGCGAGTAGATCCCCTCCTGCATGCGGGCGCCGCTCGAGGCGCTGAAGATGACGCAGGGGATCTTCTCCGCCACCGCGGTCTCGATCGCCCGCGTGAGCTTCTCGCCCACGGCCGCCCCCATGGCCCCGCCGCAATAGCGGAAATCCATCACCGCGAGCGAAACCGGGATGCCGTGGATCTGGCCGGTGCCGGTCACCACCGCCTCGGACAGCCCGGTGTCCCGGTCATAGCGCTTGAGCCGCTCGGGATAGGGCTGCGAATCCACGAATTTCAGGGGATCGCTCGAGCGCACGCTGTCATGGGCTTCAAGCCAGGTTCCCCGATCGAGCAGCTTCGCGATCCGCGCCCGCGCGCCGATCCGGAAATGGTGGCCGCTCTTGGGCACGACCATCTGATTGTCCTCGATCTCCTTGTTGAAGAGAATATCGCCGGTGAGAGGATCCTTCGTGTACAGCCCCTGCGGAATGTCCCTTTTCTTCGTCTTTTTGACCGTATAGGCCGGCTTGTCGAAATGCATGGAAGGGCTCGAGGGGAAGGTGTGGTTCAGATTCTCGGCCGGCTAGCCGTGGCCGAAGGTGGCGACGTCCAGTTTCAGGCAACCCGCCCGGCGGAGCACGCGGGCGCAGCCGTTGAGCGTGGAGCCGGTCGTGAAAACATCATCGACGAGAATATAGCGTTGGGAGGGATTTAGGCCGGTGTGGCGGCCGAGTGCAAAGGCATTTTTGAGATTGCCCTCCCGGGCGCGGCGGTCGAGGGCGGTCTGGGTGGGGGTGTCGACCGTGCGCCGCAGCAGCGCCGCCACGCGCGTGCCCCCTCCGGCGGCGCGCGCCAGGGCCGAGGCCAGCAGCGCGCTCTGGTTGTAGCCGCGCTCGCGCTCCTTGCGCGGATGGAGCGGCACCGGCACCAGCACGGCCCCGCGCACATGCGCCAGGAGCGGGGGCGAGCGGCGGAAGATCTCCTCCAGGTCCGCCAGCACGTGCCGGCCGCCGTGGTATTTGAACTCCATCACCAGCGACCGCGCCGGCCCGCGCAGGAGCACCGCCGTGCCACCGGTGCGGAAGGCGGGGGCGAGGGCGGCACAGTGCGGGCAGGTCTCGCCCCCATCCCTCGGGCCGAAAAAAGGGTGGCCGCAGGTGCCGCAATGCGGCGCCCGCACAAAATCCAGGAGCCGCGCGCAGCGCGCGCAGAGGTGCCGGTAGCCGCCGCCCTCCACCAGGCCGCGGCAGTGCACGCACTGCGGCGGAAAAAGGACGTCGGCCAGGCCGCGCAGCAGCCAGCCGGCCTTCAATAGAGCACGCGGTCCAGGAAGAGCCCCTGGGGGGGGGCCGCCTCCACCCGCGACGCGCGCGCGGGCGCCTCCAGCATCCGCTCCGCCTGCTCCGGGCTCAGGCGGCCCTGTCCCGCCGCCACGAGCGCCCCGACGAGACTGCGCACCATCTTATAGAGAAACCCGTCGGCCTCCGCGGTGACGCGCAGCCGGCGGCCCCGGCGCGCGATCTCCAGCCGCCGCAGGTGCCGCACGGTCCCCTCGGTCCGGTCGCCATGGCCGGCCGAGAAAGCCCGGAAATCGTGCCGGCCGCGCAGGCGCGCCGCGGTCGCCTCCATCGCGGCGAGATCCAGGGGGCGGAAAACCATCCAGCAAAAGGGCCGCGTAAAGGGATCGGCGTCTCCCAGGCGAAGATCATAGGTGTAGACCTTGCCCACGGCCGAGAAGCGGGCGTGAAAATCGGCCGCAACCGGGAGCGCCGATCGCACCTGGATCGCCGGGGGCAGGCCGGTGCGGAAGGCGGCGAGGAGCTTGGCCGATCCGTGGCGCCAGTCCGCGTCGAAGTGAAACACCTGGGCGCGGGCATGGACTCCGGCGTCGGTCCGGCCGCTGCCGTGGATGCGGACGGGAGCACCCAGCATCCCCGCCAGCCGGGCTTCGATCACATCCTGGATCGCGCCGCCGCCCGCCTGGCTCTGCCAGCCGGCGAAGGCTCCGCCGTCGTAGGCGCAGGTGCATTTCCAGCGGTGCGGCATCGCGCGTTATTATAACAACCCGAGCTTCTCGTTCAGGTAATCCTGCAGGATGATCGTCGCCGCGCGCGAATCGACGATTCCGCTCGCCCGCAGGCCGCGGCGCCTCGCCGGCGGGATGGACGCCTCGGCCTCCTGGCTGGTCAGCCGCTCGTCCACCAGGTGGACGGGCAGCCCCAATTCCGCCCGAAGCCGCGCCGCGAACGCCTCCACCTCCTTCGCCTTGAAGCCGGCCGAGCCGTCCATGTTGAACGGGTAGCCGAGCACGAGATCGGTGGCGCGGCGCTCGCGGGCCAGCCCGCACAGGGCGGTCCAGCGCCGCGGCTCGTCCGCTCCGGTCAGGGCCGGGAGGGGCGTGGCCACGCCCAGTTCGTCGCCATAGGCGACGCCGATGCGACGGGACCCATAGTCGATGCCCAGACAGCGCATCAGCCCATCGACAATTCCGGATGCGCGGCGGCGTAGGCGCGCGCATCCGCGGCGAAGGCGGATTTCAGCCGCGCCGTCACCGTCTCCGGCCCCACCTGAAAGCCCGTCGCGTCGATGGCGGCCACCGGCACGACATCGCGGGTGGTCGAAAGCAGGAGACATTCGTCGAGGCGCGCGAAATCAGCGGGACGCACCGTCGCCTCGCGCGCCGTCACGCCGGCCGCGGCGGCGACCCGCTGCAGCACCAGGCGGCGGGTGATCCCGCCCAGGATGCCGGCGGCCAGGGGCGGCGTCAGGAGCACCCCGTCGCGCACGAAGGCCACGTTGGAGAGCGCCGCCTCCGTCACTTCGCCCGTCGCATTGAGCATGAGCACCTCGTCCGCGCCGCGCATCCGCGCCTCCCGCAGGCAGAGGAGATTGTTGAGGTAGTTGCCCGTCTTCCAGGCGGGATCGAGGTTCGCAGCGGAATTGCGCTGCAGCTCCGTGGCGAGGGACAGGCGAAGCCCCAGCCGGGCCTTCTCCGGCGGGAGTTCGGGACAGGGCTGGACCAGCAGGACGAAGTCGGGGCGGTCGGCCAGGGCGGGATCGAGGCCGATCGGGCCGCCGCCCCGGGTGATCTGGAGCCGGATGTAGTGCTCGCCGGCGAAGCCCGTGGCCTCCCGATGGGCCGCCACCGTGCGCCGGATCTCCGCTAACATCGGGTCGGGGGCAAAGCCGAGGACGAGGTGCAGCGCGCGCGCGGAGTTCCGGAGCCGCTCCCAGTGCTCCTCCCACGCGAAGATCACCCCGTGGTAGGTGCGCCAGACCTCGTAGATGGAATCCCCGTAAAGAAAGCCGCGGTTGAGCGGCGACAGCGAGGGTTCGTGGGCCGGATGGAGGCGTCCGTTGGTGTTGGCCTGGATATAGGACGGAGACATGGACCGGAACGCCCAGCATCAGCCCGGCCGGCCATTTCCGCCAACAAAAAAGCCCCGGCCCGCAGGGCGGGCCGGGGCCGAAAGGAAATCAGCCGTCTACTTGCGGGCCTTGACCAGCCCGAGGGCCTTCTTGATGTTCTGCACGCTGGGCAGGGATACGCCCACTTCCTTGGCGATCTCCGCGCCGGATTTTCCGGCCTCCACCAGCTTCTTGACGGTGGCGCGGGTGGCGTCGGTGATCACCGCGCGCTTGCGGCGCTTCGAGCCGGCGGCCTTGCGCGGCTTGGCGGCGCCGGATCCCTTGCCCTTGCCCTTGCCGCCGGATGCGGCGGTGACGGCGCGGAAAAAGCTCTGGAGGGAATCGAAGCCGTAGGCCTGCGGCAGCCCCGCGAGTTCCTTCTGCAGGTGCTTGGCGACGGCGGTTTCCAGCCGAGCCAGATTGGCCTTCGCCGCTTCGAGTTGTTTGATCTGTTTTGTTACCATAGGGCTATATCCCTGTCCAATACAGGAATTATAGCAAGTTCAAGACCGCGAATCCAAATAGTATAAACTGACTACTGGAAGCTGTAGCAACTTATCACCAATCCCCCGCCATCAAATAGTCATGGCGTGGTAGCCGCCGTCGACCACGATCTCGGAGCCGGTGATGAAGCCGCCGGCGGCATCGCTGGCCAGGAGCAGGGTCGCGCCCACCAGCTCTCGCGCCTCGCCGAAGCGCTTCATCGGCGTGTGCCCGAGGATGGAGGCGATGCGCTCGGGGGAGAGGATCTTCCGGTTCTGCTCCGCGGGGAAGAATCCGGGCACCAGCGTATTGACCCGCACGCGCTGGGGAGCCCACTCGCGGGCGAGGTTCTTCGAGAGGTTGTGCACCGCGGCCTTCGTGGCCGAATAGGTGAAAACCCGGGAGAGCGGGATCAGGGCCGACATCGAGCCGAGATTGATGATCGATCCGCCCTGGCCGCGCGCCAGGAGATAGCGGCCAAAGACCTGGCAACCGAGGAAGACGCTCTTGTAGTTGACGCGCACAATGCGGTCGAACTCGTCCTCGGCGATGTCGAGGAAGGGCGTGGCCGAATTCACCCCGGCCCCGTTCACGACGACGTCGACCCCGCCCGAGCGCGCGACCACCGCGTCGAGCAATTGCTGGAGCTGGGACTTGTCGCTCGCCTCCGCGGCCAGGAAATAACCGCGCCCGCCCGCCTCCTGGATGCGCTGGAGGCGCGCGGCCGCCTTTTCCGCGTTGCGCCCGACCAGCACGGTCTCGGCGCCGGCGCCGGCCAGCCCCTCGGCCATGGCGCCGCAGAGTTCCCCGGTGCCCCCGATGACGACGGCCACCTTGCCTTGGAGGGAAAAGAGGGAGGAAGGGGAATGCGAGGGGTTGTTCATGGAAGGAGGGCGCGGGGAAAAGGGAGGAACCCGCCGGTGGGGAGGCGGAACGAAGAGGGCCAGTGAGAAAGAAAAAGCGGGACGCGGAAAGAGGAAAAGCTTACGCTCTGGCGCTTTTACATCCACTCCGACCATGCCGCGCCTTCTCCTCGAGGATAATTATACCGACGTGATCGGCAAGGCCCAGCGCGGCCTGAAAATCAGCGATGAGGAGCTGTCGGCGCTGGCCGAGGTCAGCCGGGCGGACCTGGCCGCGGTCAAGGCGGGCCGGCCGATCGACGCGGTGATCCGCCGGGTCGCCCGCCACCTGAAGCTCAGCCCCGACGCGCTCGAGGACCTCGCCCACGGACGCTGGTACCCCGAGCAGGCCCGCTTCCAGCGCGGCTTCGCCATGTTCAGCACGACCTTCGAGGACATGAAGGTGAACAGCTATCTCATCTGGGACCCGCGCGAGCGCAGCGCCGCCGTCTTCGACACCGGCGCCGACTGCGGAGAGATGCTCGATGTCATCCGCGCGGAAAAGCTGCAGGTGCACTATATCTTCCTGACCCACACCCATGACGACCATATCGCCGACTTGGCCCGGCTGGTCGCGGCCACGGGGGCGCCGGTCTGGGCCAGCGAACGCGAGCCGGCGGATATTCCCGGCGCGCGCACCTTCCAGGAAAATGCGCATTTCCATGTGGGCGAACTCGCCATCAAGACGCTGCTGACCTGGGGCCATTCCCCCGGCCTGACGACCTTCTTCGTGACCGGCCTCGGCCGCGCCCTCGCCATCGTGGGCGACTCGCTCTTCGCCGGGTCGATGGGCGGCAGCGCGGCGCACTACGCGGAACAGTACCGGAACGACCGGCAAAAGATCTTCAGCCTGCCGCGGGACACGGTCCTGGCCTGCGGGCACGGACCCCTGAGCAGCGTCGCCCAGGAATTGCTGCACAATCCCTTCTTCGCCCAGTGAAGCCATGAACATCCAACCGAGCCTGGAAGCCTTCGGCCAGCTGGCCCGCCAGGGAAACGTCATCCCCGTCTATGCGGACCTCATGGCGGATTTCGAGACTCCCGTGTCGGCCTATGCCAAGCTCGCGCCCGGCGGCCCCGCCTACCTGCTGGAGTCGGTCGAGGGGGGCGAGACCCTGAACCGCTACAGCTTCATCGGCTGCCGGCCGCGGAAGATCTTCGCGTGCGGACCGGAGACGACGGAGATCCGCCGTCCCGGCCGGCCCCCCGAGCGCATCCCGACGCCCGCCGATCCCCTCGTGCTGATCCAGCAGGAGATCGCCGGTTTTCGGCCGGTGAAGCTGCCCGGCATGCCGCGCTTCACCGGCGGAGCGGTGGGCTACATCGGCTATGAGTATGTCACGCGCATCGAGCCGACGGTGCCGCCCGCGCCGAGGGACGAGCTCGGGATTCCGCTGATCTATTTCATGCTCTCGGACACGCTGCTGATCTTCGATCGGGTGAAGCAGACCCTGCGCCTCTGCGTGAATGCGCACGTGGAGGACGCCTCGCCGGCGGCGTGCGCCGCCGCCCACGCCGCCGCCGTCGCCGAACTCCGGAGCCTGGAGGAGATTCTGCGGCAGCCGCGCGCCCTCGCCCCGGCTCCGCTGCTCCCCGCCCCTCCCCTGCAGGTCCCGCCCGGCAATTTCACCCGCCCGGCCTACGAGGCGGTGGTCGAGGGGGTGAAGGAATACATCCGGGCGGGGGACATCATCCAGGTCGTGCCTTCGCAGCGCTTTTCGCGGCCGTTCGACCGCAGCGCCCTCGACCTCTACCGCGCCCTGCGCTCGGTCAATCCCTCCCCCTACATGTTCATTCTCGACACCGGGGATTTCGCCCTGGTCGGGGCTTCGCCCGAGGTGCATGTCCGCCTGACCGACGGCCTGGTCGAGATTCGGCCGATCGCCGGCACGCGGCCGCGCGGCGCGACCGCGTCGGACGATCTCGCCCTGGAAAAGGAGCTGCTGGGGGACGAAAAGGAGCGCGCCGAGCACCTCATGCTGGTCGACCTCGCCCGCAACGACATCGGCCGGGTTTGCGCCTTCGGCAGCGTCCACGTGCCCGAATTCATGGCCGTGGAGCGCTACTCCCACGTCATGCATATCGTCTCGCAGGTCGAGGGGCGCATCGCGCCCGGCCGGACGGCCTTCGATCTGATGCGGGCCACGTTCCCCGCGGGCACGGTCAGCGGCGCGCCCAAGATTCGCGCCATGCAGATCATCGCCGGGCAGGAGGCGGTCCAGCGGGGATTCTATGCCGGCGCCCTGGGATATTTCAGCTACGACGGGAATTTGGACTCATGCATCATATTGCGCACAGCGCTGTTACAGAATGGGCGCATGTACATTCAGGCCGGGGGCGGGGTGGTCGCGGACTCCGATCCGGCGGCCGAATATCAGGAGACGATCAATAAGGCCTCCGCCCTGTTCAAGGCGGCTGAGATCGCCACCGGGCTGCCCTAGGCCGCTCGAGGCGGGGCGAATCGCACCTTACGCGGTTCATAATGCTCCTTAATTGCCGTCACGAACAGGCAACTTTTGTGCCAGCCGCTCGTATTATCCCTATAGAATAATAGGTGTTTCCCGTCCCGACTGCGGGAACAAGTTGAAGGTTGGAGCGCACCAAGGGTCGTGAGGGAATTATATCATGCCGCACAAAGCCAATATGGTTCGATCAGAAGCGAATGACATCGAGGACGCGGCACCCGCGGCCCGGGCCGCCATCATGGATGTGCCGCCCTCATTCCTGGAAAGGCCCGAGGCGCCCCCGCCCAGCGAGGCCGTTCCGCTGGAACGCAGCAACCTTCAGCTCTACCTGCAGGAAATCGGCAAGACGGCCCTGCTGACGATCGAGGAGGAGATCATGCTGGCGAAGCGCATTCGCCGCGGGGACCGGGCCGCGCGCAATCACATGATCCAGGCCAACCTGCGCCTGGTGGTGAAGATCGCGATGGACTACAAGGACTTCGGCCTGCCGCTGCTCGACCTGATCAGCGAGGGCAACATCGGCCTGGTCAAGGCCGTGGAGCGCTTCGACCCGCGCAAGGGCGGCAAGCTTTCGACCTATGCCGCGTGGTGGATCAAGCAGTCGATCAAGCGCGCGCTGGCCAACCAGTCGAAGACGATCCGCCTGCCCGTGCATCTCGTCGACAAGATCTCCCGCATGCGGCGGACCGCGATGCAGCTCTCCGAGCGGCTGGGCCGCGAGCCCTCCGACGAGGAACTGGCCGCGGAGCTGCAGATCCCGACCTCCAAGGTCGCCCATCTCAAGGCGGTGAGCGTGCGGCCGGCCTCGCTCGACGCTCCGATCGGCGAGGAGAGCGATGCGGCCACCTTCGGCGAGATCGTGGGCGACGAAAGCGCGGTGAGCCCCTATGAGGGCCTGCGCGAAAAGAATCTCAATCTCGACCTCCGCGCCATGGTCGATTCGCTCGATCAGCGCGAGGCCGAGATCATCCGCCTGCGCTTCGGCCTCGACGGCCATGACGAGCTGACGCTCGAGGAAGTGGGCAAGCGTTTCCACGTGACGCGCGAGCGCATCCGGCAGCTCGAGTATATCGCCTTGGGGAAGATGCGGAAGGCCATGAGCCAGAATGAGTCCATCCGCACGCTTGATGAAATCGAGGAGGATGACCGCGTGCGCCAGCGCATGGCCGTCATCCGGGAGTTCATCGAAGGAAAACGTCGCAAGCCCGCGCGAATGGGCAAGAATTGACCGCGGATTGATTCCGCTGTCCACCGAGCTCTTCGACTACCCCCTGCCCTCCGGCGCGATCGCGCAGGCTCCCGCGCCGGAACGCGACCGCTCGCGCCTGCTTGTGGTCGACCGGGCGACCCGGGCCCTGGCCCACCATCGGTTCGCGGACCTGCCCACTTTCCTTCGCCGCGGGGACATCCTCTTTCGCAATGTCGCGGCGGTCCTGCCGGCGCGCCTGCGGGCGCGGCGTCCGACGGGCGGCCGCGTCGAATGCCTGCTGCTGCAGGAAATCGGGGACGGGCTCTGGCGCTGCCTGCTCAAGCCGGGCCGGAAGTTGCCGGTGGGGGCGACCTTTGCCGACCCGGCGGGAGCCTTCCGCGGCGAGATCGCCGCGTGGGAGGAGGATGGGGTCGCCCAGGTCCGCCTGGTCGCGGCGCAGGGTGAATCCGTGACCGACCTGGCCCAGCGGGTGGGTGAGGTCCCGCTGCCGCCCTATATCGAGCGCCCCGACCGGTCGCGCCGCGCGGAGGACCTCGACCGCTACCAGACCGTCTACGCGGATCCCCGGCGGCCGGTGGCCGCGGCCGCGCCCACCGCCGGCCTGCATTTCACGCCCGCGCTCCTGTCGGCGCTCGCCGCCCAAGGGGTGCGCACCGCCGATCTCATCCTGCACGTCGGGCTGGGCACCTTTCGCCCCATCGCCACCGCGACGATCGCCGCCCATGCCATCCATCGCGAGCGCTATGAGATCCCCGTGGCGACCCAGCGCGCGCTTTTTCCGGCGGCGGCCGGGGCAGCCGGACGCCGCATCGCGGTGGGCACGACGGCGGTGCGGGCGATGGAGGATTTTCTCGCGACGCGGGCGGCTCCCGCCCAGCTCCCGCACGTGGGTGAGGCGGGAATCTATCTTTATCCGCCGGCGACGTTCCGGGGGGTGGACGGGCTCATCACCAACTTCCACCAGCCCCGCTCCACCCTGCTCTGCCTCGTCGCGGCGTTTCTCGCCCCCGGTTCGCTCGACGGCATCGGGTGGCTGAAGGAGATCTATGCCGAGGCCCTGGATCGGGGTTACCGCTTTTTCAGCTACGGCGACGCGATGTTGATTCTTTGAGCGGGAGGGATTGACTGCTTCCATGCCCCCCTCGATGTCCCCCGACGAGCTCCAGACCCTGATCGAGGACGCGACGTTCGATCATGCGACGGGTGACGAAGAGGCTGCACTCGTGAAGCTCGCGCGAGCGGCCGAGGCCGCGCCCGAATCGTTCGAGGCCTGGCACGCCTTGGCGGAGGTCAATTTCAGCCTGCGGCGCTTCGACGCCGCGCTGTCCGCCGCCGAGCGCGCGCACGCCCTCCGCCCCGACGACCTCTTTATCAACACCAGCCTCTCGCGCATCTGGATGGAAAAAGGCGACAAGGCCCGCGCCGAGCAATTCGGCGCGCAGGCCAAGATCCAGGGCTGGAAGGAACAGCTCAAAGCCGATCCCGAAAAGCCGGGAGCTTGACCCGCGCCGCGCCGTGCGGAATATTTCCTGTCTTCCGCGGGCGTAGTTTAGCGGTAAAACTCCTGCCTTCCAAGCAGGTATCCGGGGTTCGATTCCCCGCGCC
>Ga0302326_10002380_pt1 | contig 46003 bp, 43 predicted proteins | sample Palsa_T0_3_FD_202264 | JGI IMG/M metagenome (GOLD analysis project Ga0302326, IMG submission 202264) | Peat permafrost microbial communities from Stordalen Mire near Abisko, Sweden - Palsa_T0_3 | ecosystem: Environmental > Terrestrial > Soil > Palsa > Peat permafrost | place: Sweden: Abisko... | reverse complement strand
TCGCCGCCGTGATGAACGGCGGCGCCAACGACCACGGCCGGGTGCTCGATGAGACGACCTTCAGCTCGATGGTGGCAGCTCAGTTCGAGCTGCCAAGCGGGGCCGGAGGGATGGGACTGGGCTTCATTGCCCTTGACCTCGACGGTCATCGGATCGCCTTCCACAACGGCGGTTGGCCGGGCGCGGCCAGCTCCATGTGGGTCGCGCCGGACGACAAGCTCGGCGTGTTGCTGTTTTCCAACACGTTCGCGGCCCGCAACGCCGGGGCGATCGATCAGGCCGTGGCCGCCATCCTTGGCCACCTGCTGACCGAGCGCGCGTAAAAGGCGCGCGGGCCGCCGGTTGCTGCTGCCCGCCGCGACCGTGGGCGGTCGCCCAGGTCTGCGAACCTCCCCGGACTGCTTCAGCTGTCCCCTAGACGCCCCTGCGGAGGCGGCGCCCGGGAAGGGCGTCGGTGAACTCGCCGGCCACGACGACCGGCTCTCCATTGACGACCACGTGTGACACGCCGGTCGCGTAGCTGTGGGGCCGCTCGAACGTGGCGGTGTCGGCCACGGTGGCGGCGTCCAACACGACAAGATCGGCGAAGGCACCCTCGACGATCCGGCCCCGATCGCGTAGTCGCAATGTGTCGGCGGGGAGACTGGTCATGCGCCGAATGGCCTCGGCTAAGGGCATGAGGCCGAGGTCGCGGCTGTAGTGACCGAGGATCCGGGCAAACGTGCCATAGACGCGCGGATGGGTGGACTCGGCTGGCTGCGGCGGCACGGCCATGGCCGGAGCGTCCGACCCGATCGACACCCACGGCTGCTGGAGTCCCAGCTGGACGTTGTCCTCGCCGATGATGAAATACAGGGCGCCCACTGACGAGTCACGGGAGACGAGCTCCAAGAGAGCGTCGACCTCGTCCATCCCCAACTCGGCAGCGACGTCCGACAGGCGACGCCCGTCGGTCTTGGTCCCGTCCTTGAGGTCGGCAGCAAGCATGACTCCCTGGCCCCCGCCGGACGCGAGAAAGAGGTTTTCCCACTCGTCCGAGGCTTGGCGAATGTCGGCGGCCATGCGCTTGCGCTCGGCCGGCTCGGCCAGCCGCTGGGCGAGAGCGGCGGGACCACCGACGTGGTAGCTCGGGGGGATGGAGGACTGGAGCGCGGTCCCGCCCGCGACGTAGGGATACATGTTGGCGCCGACCGATTGACCAGCGGCCCGGGCCGCATCGATCCGGTCGATGGCGAGTCGCATCTTCGGCCAGTTGGCCCGGCCGGCAGCCTTGAAGTGCCACACCTCCGTGCGCACCTCAGCTCGTCGACCGATGTCGATCAGCTCGTCGAGGCATTCGAGGAACTGGTCTCCCTCCGAGCGCATGTGCGAGATGTACAAGCCGTCGTGGCGCGCCATCACCTCGCTCAGGGCGACGAGCTCGTCGCAGGAGGCGAAGCAACCGGGCGGGTAGATCAGGGCCGTGCCCAGGCCGAGAGCACCATCGGCCATCTCCTCGTCGAGCACGCCTCGCACCAGGTCCAGCGCCGCCTTGTCCATGGGCTCGTCGCCGAGACCGGCGCCGAGCATGCGCAGATTGTGCCCGCCGACGAAGCTGGCCACGTTGGGCGCCACGCCGATGGTCTCGAGGTGCGACAAACCATCGGAGAGGCGGGGGAAGTCCATCACCACACCCTCGGGCAGGCCCCGAGCCTCGATCAACGAAGCTTGCGTGGGGCTGGTGGGGCCGAGGGAGACGGCCTCGCCGAAGATCTCGGTGGTCACACCTTGCAGCAGATCCGACTGGCCCCGCGGTTGGAGCTGGAGGCTGGCATAGGCGTGGCTGAGGATGTTGATGAACCCCGGCGCGACGGCAAGACCGGTGGCATCGAGCTCCCGCGCTCCGCTGTCGGCGGGAATCGAGCCGATGGCCACGATCCGATCGCCATCGATGGCGACATCGGCGAGACGACCGGGCGCACCGGTCCCGTCGAAGACGGTGCCACCGCGGATGACGAGTGACGTCGGCATTGATCAGTCTCCCTCCAGCTCGAAGATGCCCTGCACCTGGGAAGTCACGGCTGCTCCTTGGTCCTTACGAGTTGGGCAGGGACGGGTTCGCGGTAGCGCCCTGATAGGCGAGCAGCCCGAGATCGGCGGAGATGGCACCGGTCGGCAAGTTGACCGGCGCGCCGGGGCCGAGCACCGTGAAGGTGACCTGGCGGGCCTCGATCGGCGCCGCGCCCGTCCGTCGGTCCAGGCGGTCGATGAAGCCCTGAGCCAACGCCGTCTGGGCGCCGGCCGTCAAACCGCTCGGTATGTCGAGGGCGTAGTCGCGGACCAGCTCCGGCAGCCGGGCCAGGATGTTGACGTCCTCGCGAATCGCCGTCAGATGCCCGGCGTGGACGTAGATGGCCAACTCCCGCAGCGCCGCCAGCCCCGGTGGGGGTCGGGATGATGCCAGGAAGTTGCCCGCTTGGGGGAAAGCCGCCCGGACCAGGTCGTAGCGGTCTTCACCGACGCCGGCTGCGGGGAAGGGGTCAGGGTTGTAGGTCGGGCTGAGCGACGACGGGGACCACAACTCGACGGCGGTCGCCGTATCGACGGCCTGAAGGGCATACCCCGCCATGGTCAGGGGCTCATAAAAGGGGTCGGTGTCAGCCCGCGTCGTAGGTGACTGCTGGGGTAGGGGTGGCGCGCCGTCGTTGTCGAGCACCCACTGACGGGCCTGGAGCGCCCCCAGCGCCGTCGCCTGGCCTTGCGTGGTGGGTGACGACAACGTCTTGCCTGCGGACAGATAGGCGACCGCCTCTGCCGGGTCGTCAAACCGGTCGGCCACGGCGTCGTCGACCACCACCTCGTCCCAGACAGCAGTCCCGTTGACAAACAGGCGCACGGCGTAGCGGTACGGGTCATCGACCGTCCCGGTCACGGCGATGGCGCCGCCCATGCTCACCTGGGTGTAGACGAAACTGTAGGGAGTCGCGCCGAAGCCGGCCAGTGCCGCGTCGGCCGCGCGCTCCTCCGCCCTCCCTTTGCCGCAGGCAGTGAGGAGCAGGGTGCAGAGACCGCATGAGACCAGCGCGCGGACGACACGACGGCCGGTCACGGGGTGGCCGCCAATGCCGCCCGCAGGACGGAGCGCGGGAACGGGTAGCCGGTACGGACGGCCAGCACAGCAAGGTAGCCAGGCTTGAACCACACCCAGAGTTGCTGATCGAGCCCGCTACTGACCCAGACCGGGACACCGTCGAGATGCAGCGCAACCGGGGTGGTGACCCCGACGTCGTCGGCAACCTCCTCCTCGAACGACGACTTCCGCACGACAGGCAGGTTGCGAAGTTGGTCGAGCTGCAAGGTGGCCTCGGCCAGGCGGTCGAGGCGGAGGCTGAAAAAGGCTACGGCGTCGACGAAGCTCGGACGGGTCGGATAGAGCGCGGGGTTGAGCGGCTCATCGACCACCGTCAGCCCGGCAACCGTCGGAGGCAGGACACCAGGAGGGAGCGGCGCGATCGCGTGGACACTGACCGAGCCCGCGCCCGTCGAGCACGACGTGGCCAGCGCAGCCACCACAGCGAGCCCGGCCAGGGCGATCCTGCGGCCGCGGCCCAGCCTCACGTGGCCTCGACTTGGAGGGTGCCGACAGCGTAGGGACGCGTGCCGTCCTGGTAGCCGAACTGTCCGACGGTGCCGGCGACGTAGGACCACGAGCCACCGGCCGGGATGGAAGGCGAGCTGAAGGCGCGACTATCGGCCACGACCGAGTGCGCCACCGTGTCGTCGTTGACCCACTCCACCTTCGTACCGACATAGACGGCCGCCTGGCTCGGATCGAAGGCCGACTTGCCGGAGTTGTCGCCGTAGATGCCGATCACGTAGGCGTGGGCGGTGGCGGTCTTGGCCGCCGTGACGGGCGGGGCAGTGACGTGGGTCGCGGCGGTAGTCGGCGTTCGGCGAGTCGGCGCGCTCGTGGTCGGCCCGTGAGAGGCGATCGCGCTCGAGGCACTGAGAGTCGTCGAGGTGCCGGTGCCGATGCCGAGCTGCCCGCTGGCCGCCACCTTGGTGTTGACCCCGGAGCCCACGTTGGTGCCCGACGAGCAGGCCGCGACGAGGACGACCAGCAACGCCGCCCACACCAGGTCCACCTTCTTCATGATCCCCTCCCAGAGGTGACGGTCGTGTCGGCCTCGTCGCCGAGGTAAGACGCCACAACGCGCGGATGTTGCAAGACGTCGGCCGGCGCGCCGCGCACCACGACCTCGCCTTGGGCGAGAGCGATGAACTCGTCGGCGACCGCGGTCAACAGCCGCATGTCGTGCTCGATCACCAGCATCGCCGCGCCCGTCTCCTGCTGGATCCGGCGGAGGACGGCCGCCAGTCCTGCCGACTCCGCCTGGGCCACGCCCGTCGATGGCTCATCGAGCAGCATGACCTGGGGTGCGAGGCCGACGAGACAGGCGAGGTCCACCAAGCGACGGACACCGGTCGAGAGCTCGCCAACGAGCTTGTCGCGGTAGCTGCCCAACTCGAGCAGGTCGATCAGTTCGTCGACGCGCAACCGCAGACGTCGCTCGGCGCGCCGCGACGCCGGGAAGCCCACGGCCGCGAGTGGGATGCTTCGGACGGCCAGCTGGCGGTCGAGGGTGAGCGCCAGGTCTTCCCGCACGGTGAGGGACGGAAACTGCCGGGCGTCCTGAAAGCGACGCACCAGACCTCGCGCAGAGCGCTGGTCAGGTCGCAGCGAGGTGATGTCCTGACCGCTCAGCAGGACTGCGCCGCTGTCGGGTTTGGTGAAGCCGGAGACGATGTCAAGCAGGGTGGTCTTCCCGGAGCCGTTGGGTCCGATCAGGCCGAGGACCTCGTCGCCGTGCAAGGTGAAGCTGACCTGGTCGACGGCGGCGATGCCTCCGAAGGCCTTGGTCACCGCCTGGGCCTCGAGGACGGGCCCGCGCTCCAGCGCCTCGGGCGTCGTCGGTCGGCGAGGGCGCGCCGCGCCGACGGTCGCCACCCCGCGGACGTACACGGCTCGCAGGATGTCCGGGCGGGCCAACAGCTCGGCGGTGGCGCCGACGAACTTCACCTCGCCCTTCTCCATGAAGACCGCCCGGTGGGCCAACTCGAGCGCGACGGATACGGACTGCTCGACGATCACGACCGTCGTCCCGCGGGCGCTGATGCGCCGCACTGCGGCAAGAAGGGAGGCCACGATCCCCGGCGCCAAGCCCAGCGTCAGCTCGTCGATCAGCAGGAGCCGGGGGTGGGCGAGCATGGTCTGGGCGAGCGCCAACATCTGTTGCTCACCCCCGGAGAGCAGCCCGGCGGCAGCGCCCGCCTTCTCCTGCAACACCGGGAAGAGCTCGTACACCTCGTCCAGGCCTTCCGTCCGACCTTGGATCCACCCGGCGAGCGTCAGGTTGTCGGCGACCGACAACGACGGGAAGACCCCCCGGCCTCCCGGCATGCAGGCCACGCCTCGGGCGGCGATCTCGTGCGGGGGCATGTGGGTGGTGTCACGGCCGTCGATGATGACGGCGCCCCCGCTCGCCTCCTGGATGCCGCAAATGGCGCGCAGCAAGGTCGACTTGCCGGCGCCGTTGGTGCCGAGCAGCGCGACGATCTCACCCTGCTCGACGTCGAAGTCGACGCCGAAAAGGACCTGCACGCCGTCATAGGTCACGTCGACCCCCCGGCACACGAGCAGCTTGCCTTGACCGGCGGCACGGGCGACTCGCCACTCGTGGCTGGCCATGGAAGCCAGGAGGGCGTTGCGCCGGTCGGTGTCGAAGAAGCCGCCGGACGTGGCGAGGATGAGCCCGGCGATCAGGAAGAAGGGGACGGCTGCCTCGAAGGTCGGCGTGTACCCGTAGCGAGCCTGGATGACGGTGAAGAGGCCGAGCCCGAAGATCAAGGCCGGGATGCCGCTGAGGCCCAGGATCTGCACGCCCTGGGTACGGATGGTCGGGGGGATGACCTGGCTGATGACGGCACCCACAGCGGGCCCGAGGAGCGCGCTACCGAAGGCGAGGACGGCAAAGGCGAGGACAAGTACAGGAAGGGGCGGGCCGAGACCGATCAGCCCGATCCCGACGGCCGCGATCACGCCGAACACGCCGAACACGGTGAGGACCCGACCGGGTCGCTCCCGACCGAGCACGTCGACGAGACCGCCGCCGAGGAAGGCACCCAGGACGGCAGCGGCGGCGCTGGGGAGCTGGATCAGCCCGCGCTGCAGGGCGTCGAGCCCGTAATGCTCGAAGAGAAAGAAGTTGAAGAAAAACAGAGCGACGAGACCAAACTCCAAGACGACCTGGGCGATGAAGATGCGTCGGATGGTGCGGACCGCCCAGGTCGTACGCCACGCCTCACCAAACGACTGCGGCTCGTCCTCGATGCGGGCCACCTCCTCGTCAGCTCCCATGGCCGATCGCTCGAAGTAGCCCCGGATCGGTTCGCGCAGGATCGCGGCGGCGACGACAGCCATGACCACGAGCGGGACGCCGACAAGGCCGAAGGCAAGGGTGATGCCCAGGGCGGCCAGGGCCTCGCCCACCAAGAGGGGCGAGATGACGGTGGCGACGCTGGAGGTCAATCCCAGCAGGGCGTACACCCGGCCGCGCGCCTCGACCGGGTAGTAGTCCGGTAGGAGCGATCCGAGGGGGACCTCGGCCGCCGTGGACCCGACGTTGCTGATGGTGTTTGGCAGCCCGTAGGTGAATGTGGTGCGGCCGACGCCGATCACGCTGGCAGCCGCGCCGCCGATCAGCGTGCCGGCCACGTACAGGGGCACCCGTCGGTGGCGGTCCGCCCACCATCCCAGCCCGAGGGCCCCGGGAATGGCGAGGACCCCCACGAACTGTTGGACGTGGGCGAGCGTGCCGATGCTGACGTTGAGCCGCCGGACGATGTCGGGGCCGGCGAGGGTGAACACCTGGCCGCCGAAGACGGCGAAAAACGTCACCAGGCTGAAGACGACCGCCGGCCCCATCCCGTAGGGGGTTCGCCGCAGGGTTCGCCACTCGCGAGCGGCGCGAAGCGTTTGCAGGAGGGCGTTTTTCACGGGGTGGGCACTCCCGTGCGGTCGCGCCGCGAGGGTAGGGCGAAGTCGACGTCGCCCAGGGCGCGTAGCCCCGAATCCGACGATGGGGGTCGGAGGGGTACGAGCCGTCGAGCCACGGTGTCCGGGTCGTAGTCGGCAAACAGGCTCGGGACGACGAGTTGACGCCGCTGGGCGATGACCCGAAGGACGCTGTCGCGGACCCCGACCACGATCGAGGCCAGTCCGCCGGGCACCGCGTAGAGGATCCCGAGGGGCAGGAGGGGGAGGATGTAGTCGGCGATGACGTTGGAGTTGATCCTTCCGGTGACGCCCATGTAGACGCCGGCGAGAAGCGCGCCCAGCACCGACGTGATGCCTCCGAGCACGGTGACAACGGCGATGGTCACGCTGGCGTTGGCATCGAAGATCTGCGGCACGTCGCGCAACTGGTAAGCGAAGAGTGAGCCGGCCAGGCCGGCCAGACCTCCCGAGACGGCAAACCCCAGCAAACGGGCCCGGACCACGTTGAAGCCGATGGACGCAAGGTTGGCCTCGTTGTCGCGAGCACCGATGAGGATCCGCCCGGCGCGGCTTCGTCGCAGGTTGATGACGACCGCAGCCGAGGCGATCAGGGCGACGAGGCACAGGGCATACATCGCCCGCTCGTCGTCGAAGTTGACCAGCAGCACAGTCGGCCGGCGAATGCCGCTGCGGGGCAGGAGCCAGCCAAACCACCGATGGTCGAAGAGCACCGTCTCGACGGCCACGGCCAGGGCGAAGGTGGCGCCCGCCAACAACAGGCCGGGCACCCTGAGCGCCGGATAGCCGATGAGCATGGCGACGAGGGCGGTGGCGACCGTCGCCATCGGCACAACGATCAAGAAGGGCAGCCCGAGATGGGCGGCCAGACCGCCAGTGATGGCGGCTCCGATCCCGACGAGCGCAAACTGACCGAGGCTGACCTGCCCGGCCCAGCCCGTCAGCACGACAAGGGACAGGGCGACGATGGCGTCGAGTAGGCCGGTTTGGGCCGTCGTCATGACCGTCGTGTCGCCCACGATGGGCAGGACGACAGCGGCCACCACGACCAACCCGATCAACGTCCAGCGCGCGGCCCGGATCCCGCCGATCCGGGCCAGCTCCTCGGGGATGGGCCGCAGCTCGCGGGTAGCGGCCCACGACACCTCGGCCGACGTCTGGCGATAGCTGGGTGGTCGCGCCAGATAGGCCCCGACGGCCACCACCACAAAGAAGCCGACGTTGAGCAGATCAACGTACGACGAGTGCGAGTAGTCGACTGAGGCGCTCAGTACCTCACACGCGATGGCGCCGGCGATCGTGGCACCGAAGCTCCTGAATCGTCCGATGGTGACGGCGACCAACGGCAGGAGCAGCGCCTCCGGTACAAACCCAAAGGACGATCGCGGATCTCCGATGAACGCGTTGAAGGTGACAGACGCGCCGGACAGCACCCCCCCGATGGTCCAGACCACGGTGGAGAGGAGGCCGACCGAGACGCCGAGCAGAGCGGCCCGCTCGGTGTTTTCGGCCACGGCCCGGATGGCCGTGCCCATCCGCGAATACCGCAGGAACACAAACAGGCCGCCGAGTAGGACGATGGACACCTCAAACGGGAAGAGGACCGAGAAGCCAAGCGGTGCCGCGAAGGACCCGATGTGCACGGCCAGGTGCGGGAGGGGCAAGTAGGGCTGCAGCCCGCCCGGACCCGCGAAAGCCGTGATCGGACGGGCCGACTTCGGAGGTAGGAACGGGAGGTCCTGGATCAGCGACGAGCCCGTGTTGCCGACGGCGTAGGCAACGGCGATCGTGATGATGGTCAGCGCCACGCGGGGCGCGCGCGCGAACCGCCGGCCGATTACCAACTCGACGATGGCGCCGACAGCGGCCGACAGTCCCAGTCCGAGCGTCAACGAGGCCCAAAATGGGACGGCCGGCTCGAACCGCAGCAAGAGCAAGGTGAGTTGACCGCCGGCCGCGCCGATGGCCAGCTGGGCGAAGTTGATGATGCGATTGACGCGGTAGACGAGAAGGAGGGCGACAGCCGGAAGGGCGACTACCAGTCCGGCTATGACACCCTCACTCACGATGGCGACGGGGACGGCGAAGACCACGAGGCAGAGCACGGCCAGGACGGCGGCTCCGAGGACGTAGGCGGCGACCGCCCGTGCCAGAAGCGAACGTCGCGACGTCACGAGCCACTCGACGAAGCGGGGGCGGTCGGGGCGACCTGGCCCAGTGTTTGCGTGGTCGCCGTCACGGCTTCACCGACACTGGCGACGGGCACCTGGGCGAGGTAATCGAGCATCCCGCCGAGCTGGGTGGCGACGTTGTAGGTGACGGTCGTGCGGAGGGTGACGCCGGGAGCCAGGTAGGTCTCGGTGCCGGTGACCTGCCAGCCGTCCACGATCTGGCCGCACGCGTCGATCCTCGCCCGGCCCACGACGCTGGCGACGTTGGTCAACGTCGTGCCCGACGTCGGGTCGGTGCCAATGCCCTCGAAACTGTCAGGCAACTCGAGGGGTAGAGGCAGCAACAGCACCGGCGGGGTCGGCGTGAACGCGCTGCCCACGGGATTGCCGGCCTCGTCGACTTCCTGCACCCGCACGATGGAGAGCCCGCGGTCGGGCGTGCCAGCCTCAAGGTCGATGTTGGTGCCGTACTGGCTGAGGTTTTCGGTGACGCGCGGTGCGCCGGTTTTGACCTGGTAGGTCGTCACGATGTTGTAGCCCTGATACGGGACCATCTCGTCGAAGGTGAAGACCTGGCCGCCGGTGGAGGACAGCGGGTCGCGCACCACCGCGCTCTCGTCGAAGATCCGATGCTCGACGAGGGCCGTGCGCTTGCCTGGCACCACAAACTTCCAGCGGTAGTTGCCCGGTTGCGGCGGCCCAGTCGGATCGGAGGTCGCCGCCTCGGTCGGGAACGTGCCCGGCGGCGCGCTGGGACACGGGCCGGTCGGTGCTGCCGGACCGCCGCCGTAGAGCGACGGGAGCGATGCCAGCGACGGCGACGATCCCAGGTCGGGCTCGAGGTCGGGAGCAGGCGGCGCGCCACCGACACCCCCCGGCTGCTCACCGAACACCGACGACGGCGCGAGCGCCGACACGATCGGCGGCACCACGACATGGGCGGTCCCGACCAGACCGAAGCTGATGTTGGACTTGACGCTGACCATGTTGACGCTGAGCTGTCCCCCACCACACGCCGCCACCAACAGACACCCGGCCACGCCCAGGCAACCCGCCAGTGACCGGCGCGACCCGCGGCCCATGCGGCCCGAGCGGCCCGAGGGGCTCGAGCCGACGCCGCCCCTAGGCCGGCGAGGGAATGAGAGCACGGGTCACCTCCTTGGCCGGGTGCGCCCCGAGCGCGGCGTAGAGCTCGGGCGCGCTCGACTCGCGCAGAGAGAGCCGTGAGAGGACGGCCACCAGACGAACGGCCGGGGGATGAGCGGCGGCCAGCCGCCGGCGAAGGGCTCGCGACAGCTCCACCGCCCCCGCGGCGAGAGCGGGATCGGCGGTCGCCGCCAGATCGCCCCACAGGGCGCGCGTGACGAGCCAGGCGAGCGCCCGATGCTCGGCGTCGTCGGGGAACACGGCCAGCAGCTCGAGCGGTGTCTCAGCCGGATGGCGGTAGCCGAAGTCGGTGATCAGGTCACGCCACTCGGCGTAGGCCAGAGCGATCTGCGTGCGTGGGCCGGCCTTGGCTGCGGCGGTCCGGCGGCGGGTGCGCCGGATCCCCTTGGCGACGCCCGGATAGAGCACGTACGCCGACAGGATCAAAAGCGCGACGCCGCCGATCAGCGCCAAGGCCAAAAGGACCAGACGGGCGGTATCACGGGCCGGCTGGTTGATGCCCGGGAAGAAGAGGTTGACGGCAACGTTGTTGCTGGGTCGGACATTGGCGAGCTGCTGCTGGTTGGGGTTGCCGCCGATCGATGGTTTTGCCGTCGCCGGATTGCCGAGAAACGGCAGCCATCCGTACCCGGGGAAGTACACCTCAACCCACAGCGAGGCGTCGCGCGGACGCACCTCCAGCTGACCACCCACCCGATTGCCGCCGGTGAAGCCATAACCGATCCGCGACGCCAGGCCGATCCATCGGGCGACGAGTGCTTGGGCGGCCACGATCTCGTAGGGCGACCCTTCCTGGGAGCCGGCCAGCATGTCCTGGACGCGCGACGGTGGCACGGGCACGGGAGTGCCGGCGCCGCTCGCGGTGATGTGGTCGAGCAGGTAGAGACGAGCGGCGTTGAACTCGTCGAAGAGGTTGGATCGACGGACCGTCGCCAGCAGCCCGACGACAGCGGGCGGCGCCGGTGGGACGCGGGTGAACTGGGCGTCGGCGGGCGGCAAGGGCATGGTGTCGGCTTCGAGGGCGCTCACCGCCGGAAGGGCGGCGGCCACGACGGTGTAGGACAGCCCCGACGTGACGTCGCCGTCCAGCAGCCGGATGTTGTCGCTGCGAAGGTCGAAGTCGAGGCTGGGACCGTGCGACACGATGCCTTGCGTGTTGGGCAGGGCCGGGAGGACCTCACCCGTCAGTCCTTCCATCGTGAAGGTGGCGGCCGCCGCCGGGACCAGGTTGGGTCTGACCACGCCACTCCTGGGTACCGGCTCGATCTGGTCGGCGGCATACGGCGGAAGCCGCCAGCTCGTGCCGTCGTAGACGTCGAGCGACCCGAGTCGCCACGGTCCGGTCAGCGATGACCTGACGGTGAAGAGCACCCGATCGAGGGCGGTGGACAGGGGGGCGACGCGGGGCAACTGGGCCTGGTGGGCGGGGTCCACGAGCGGCCTCGGAAACAGCACGCCGGTGCGCGACAAACCCACCAACACGACCGTGGCCACGGCGAGGTAGGCGATCGATTTAGCCAGGCGCCGCATCAAGTACCCGACTCCGAGTCCCGGCCCGTGCTCGGTCCCCTCACCCGTCGACAAGACGCCGAGCCCGATAGCGAAGAGGAGGATCATGACGATCCCACTCGCGACCTGATCGACCTTCGGAGTGGAGACGGCGGCGAGAACGGCCAGCGGCACCGGCGCCAGGAGGCCGATGTACCCCTGGTCGAGGGCGACGGCGAGCCACGCTCCGCCGAAGCCGAAGATGGCCGCCAGCCACGCGACGATGGGAGCCCAGCCCGGTGCGAACGGCACCGGCGGCCGAAGGACGCTCCCCTTGGTCACGGCCTGGTCCAACTCGCTGTGAAGCTGCAGAACGTGTCCCGGAGCCGCCACAGCCAGCGCGCCGAGGCCGATCAAGACGATCCCGGCAACCACCGTCAGGGTCACGGTGAGGGGCCGCCGTACACGTTGGGCAAGAGCGGCAAGCGCGACCCCCGCCAAGCCGCCGACGCCACCGTACAGGCGAGGCGCGACGCCGATGAAGATGCCGCCGAGAAGGGCTCCGGCGCCGACGGCGGGGAGGGCGACGGCGAGGAGGGGCCGAAGGATCGATGGTTGCGGTAGTACGTCCTCGTCCGGCGCGGGGGCGGGCCCGAGTAGCTGCTCTTCGAGCCGATCGAGGTCGAGGTCGAGCACGGCCGGGGTATCGACGAGCGTCATCGACTGGCCGCCCCGGCCCCAAGGTCATGACTGAGGGCTGACGCCAGATCCTTGCCGGGGTGGACGGCGGCCACCTGGCACCCCAGGGCGCCCGCGCTCGACATCACCGATGCGCTCTCGTCGTCCCACAACAGGGCGACGACCAACACCGAAACGTCGTGGCTGACGAGTTGACGCAACTGGGCGACCGCCGGCTTGCTCAACCGAGGTGTGACGACCACGAAGTGGGCGTCACGGTCGCGCGACGCGGCCAGCCGGCGCAGCGCGGCGTGCAGAGGGTCGCGGCCGAGCTCCACGCGGGCGAGGGCATCGAGCACCGCCAACTGACTGGTCGCGCCGCGGACGGTCCGAGTGAGAGGCCCGGCATTGGCGAGCAGCGTGACGCCGTAGCCGTCCCGAAGGTGGCGCACCGCCAGCGATGCGGCGGCGCGCACCCCCGTCTCGAAACTGTCCGAGAAGCCTTCCTCCTCGGGGCTGTGGCCTCCGCGGTCGGTATCGAGGACCACCATCACCCGGTCGGTGACCCCCTGCTCGGCCTCGCGCACCATGAGCTGTCCGGTTCGCGCCGTCGCCCGCCACACCATCCGTCGCAGGTCGTCGCCATGACGAAATTCGCGGATGCCGATGAAGTCGAAGCCGGAGGGCCATGGCTTCGAGACCGGTGGGCGAACGGGCGGATCCTCGTACTGGCGGGTGAGTGGTCGGTCGACGACGAGGTCGATTCGCGGGTGGACGAGCAACTCAAACGACTCGGCCAGGACGGTCGACCGCTCGGCGAAGCCGAGTGGGTCACTGGCGATGGCCACCAACGGACCCACGGTGTAGACGCCTCTGCGGGTGCACCGCAGCCGGTACGAATGGGTCACCGTCTCGTCGCCCGAGAGCTTGGAGATCGGGACCCGTACGGTGGTGCCGAGACGACCCGGCACTCGCTCCTCGAGTTGGAACGCCGTGATGCGACGACCGGCAGTCAGCGCCACCTCGACATCGATGCGATCACCCTCGTGGGCCCGTGGGTAGAGCCCACTGCGCGTCCCGGTGAGCTTGAGACGGCGGGGGGCGACGACCAGGCTGAAGACGACGAGCAGGGCCGCCCCATAGGCAAACATGAACATCTCGGTGCCGGCAACGACATACGCGGCGACCCATACACCAACCGCCGCGACAACTGCCGTGAGACCGGCCGGCGTGAGGCCCACCTTGCGGCGCAGCAGGGTGAGCAGCGGCGTCCGGGTGGACATGCGCTCCCGGATGAGATCTCGGACGCGTCCCGGACTGAGGGCCCGCACCACGGTCGGCTACTAACCCCCAACCGGCGCGAGTGGAGGTTTGACCGTCGCCAGGACCCGGTCCAAGGCGGTGTCTACTGTCTCGCCGCGCAGGACCCCTTCGGGCTCCAGCACCATCCGGTGGGCGAGCACAGGTCGGGCGGCCTCGCGCACGTCATCGGGGTACACGTGAGAGCGGCCGTCGGTCGCAGCGAGCACCCGAGCGGCCTTGAGCAGTGCGATCGTGGCGCGCGGACTACCACCGACGGCGATGGCCGGATCCTGCCGGGTCGCCTGGACGAGGTGCACGATGTAGCCACCGACCTCCTGGCTGACCTCGGTCCGGGCCGCCGCGAACTCGATCATCTCCACCACCGTCACCGGCTCGATCACCGAGCTCAGCCGATCGATCGGGACACTGACGGCGTTGTCGATCATCACGTCGAACTCGGCCTCGAACGAGAGATAGCCCATCGACAGCTTGAAGAGGAAGCGGTCGAGCTGCGCTTCCGGGAGGGGGAATGTGCCCGCTTGCTCGATCGGGTTTTGGGTGGCCAGGACGAGGAAGGGGCGGGGCAGCTCGTAGGTAACCCCATCGGCGGACACCCGTCGCTCAGCCATGGCCTCCAGGAGGGCCGACTGGGTTTTGGGGGTGGCCCGGTTGATCTCGTCAGCCAACAGCACGTTGGTGAAGACGGGCCCGGGCCGAAACTCGAACTCGCCGTGACGCTGGTCGTAGATGCTCGACCCGGTGATGTCGCCGGGGAGCATGTCCGGGGTGCACTGCACCCGCGTTGTCTGAGCATTGATCGAAGCGCCGATGGCCCGGGCCAACATGGACTTCCCGGTCCCGGGCAGATCCTCAAACAGCACGTGCCCCTCACACAGGATGGCGACCAGGGCCAGCCTCACGATGTCGTCCTTGCCTCTGACCACGGCCGTGATGTTGGCCATGACGCTGTCAAAGGTGGCCTTGAACGTCCCTACGTCGTTGATGCTCGCCTTCGACCTCGTGCCATTGGCCGACGGCCTGGTCCTCGCAGCCATGCATCCTTCCCAGCTCGTCGTCGTTGTCCCGGTGCACCGTCGCTACAGCCTGCCTCACACCGCTCCACGCCCGCTTGGGACGCGGTGACGAAATCGACCATGCCCGGTGGTCGGTCGCCACCACGGCAGCCAGGCGGCGTTCACGCCGCCGAAACACAAGGCCAGGATTGGGTCGCGGTGATAGTCACGACGGTCCAGTTGGTGCTACCCCACAGGAAGATCGACGCCCGGCCGACCGTACAATCCAACCCTTGCCTGCAAGGACGAAGTCGCACGAGCCCGCTCGCGTCTACCCACCGCTTGCCGTGCTTGCCATCGGCACGGTGATCGCGCTGCTCGTCCTCCCGTCGGCCTTGACGACCCCCCAGGCCAACCCGTCGACCGAGCTCGAGTTGGCCCCCGTGCCGCCCAACACCAAGACGCCGCCGCTGCAGACAGGCAACCTCTCGACGCTGGCGCTCGGCAACCTGTCCACCGGCCTCGGCGCGGGCGCCGGCGGAGGCGGCGCCCCGACCACAACCACGTTGCCCTCCCTCCTGCCACCCCTCGGGGCGGTGACCGGAGTGGGTTCGAGCCCCATCGAGAAAGACTGTGTCGGCAACCCGCCCCGCCAGACGGAGGATCCGCTGTCCCCGCCCTGCGTCGGCTACTTCCAGGGCAACAACGACGGCGCCACCTACCAAGGGGTGACGGGCAGCACCATACGCATCGTCCTCTACTACAACACCGGTACCTACCAGGTCGGCAACAGCGTCTACGTCGCGCCGGTCAACACCATCATCAACCTGGACCAGACGCCCTACCAGCCCGGTGAATTCCCCTATTTGACCGTGGACCGGGCTTGGGAGCGCTACTTCAACTCCCGGTACCAGACCTACAACCGCCACATCGCCTTCTACCTGCAGTTCGAGAGCTACGACGCCAACAGCAATCGGACGACGGCGACACGCGAAGCGGACGCCGCTGCTGTCTACGACGAGGTCAGACCGTTCGCCGTCCTCAACGAAAACCAGCTCAACCAGGACGCCGACCAGTCCTACCTCGATTACATGGCCCAGCACGGCGTGCTCAGCTTCGGATCGGGGCCCGAGGTGCAAAGCGACGAGCTCTACCAGCGGTACCCGGGCCTCGAGTGGAGCTACCAGGCCACCCTCGAGCAACTCGACCGCAACTTCGATGCCTACGTCTGCCAAAAAGTCGTCGGCCAGCCCACCGACGACGGCGGCGCCGGCGTCGGTGACGGCCAGCCCCGGAAGTTTGGCCTCATCGAGACCACCGACCCGGCCTTCCCGAGCTATCAGCACGCGGCCCAACAGGTGGCGTCCGCCATCGAGGGCTGCGGCGTCAAGATCGCCGACACCGCCACCTACGCCTACAACGGTGAGACGATCGACGAGCGCACGACGCCCGAGTACGCCATCGACGCCATGAGCCGTTTCGCCGCGGACAAGATCACCACCATCCTGTGGCCCATCGGTATGGAGACGAAGTTTTCGGCGGAGGCCGAAACCCTGCATTACGACCCGGAATGGGTCCTCGGGGGCGACCCGGAGCAGGCGTGGATCGACACCGGTCAGTTTCAAAACCAGTCCGAGTGGAGCCACGCGTGGACGATCACCTCAGACGTCTACTACCCACGCCTCGCCTCGAACGAGGTCTGCTATGAGGCCTATCGGACGGTCGACATCCAAGCCAGCAACGACGACGTCCAGCTGCTGGCTTGCCCCCAGTACAACGACCTGCGCCAGCTGTTCACCGGCATCCAGGTGGCGGGGCCGATTCTCGGCCGCTACTCGGTCGACGAAGGGTTCCACGCCATCCCCGACAAGCCCAGCACCAGCATCGAAGAGCCGGCTTGCTACTACCTCGCCAATGACTACACCTGCGTGAAGGACGCGACCGTGGAGTGGTGGGATGCCACCGAGTCCTCATCGCAGAGCGACGAGCCGGGATGCTGGCGGATGATCGACCGGGGCCAGCGCTTCGACAACCAGCAGTTCCCCCCGGGCAATCTCGCCGCTCAACAAGTGCCCGCCGACGATCAGTGCAACAACGACACCGGCACCGAGAGCATCGCCGGATGAGGTACCGGATCGTCGCAGCCTGGGTCATCGTCGTGATCGCCGTAGGTCTGACCCCGGCCCTGGCCAACGACTACCCGGTCATTGTCGTCTCGCCCGGCCAGACCGTCACCCGCCACTCGTCGATCGTCGCCTACAACCCGGCGGCGTCCGAGATCCCCCCCAGCCCGGCCGCCTGCTCTGGCATCCAGGCCAGCGCCTGCGACACCTTCGCGGTCACCCTCGACATAGCCAAGTCGGCCCTGGCCACGTCGGTCGTCGACGTCACCGTGACATGGGACGAGGGGCTTGACGAAGCCGGGTTGGCCGCCGTCAATGAGCTCCAGCTCTGGGTCTACGAGGACCCGGAGGTTGACAGCACCTTTGACGGCGACTCGTTCGAGGAGCCGGCCTCGGTGATCGTCAATGGCCCAACGTCGACCCACCTCGAGCTCGTGGTGGCCAACGAAGGTCCAGGACCAAACGTCGCCTACAGCGTGGCCGTCCAGCTGACCACCCCGGCGACGTCTCCCTTTGCCGGCCAGCCCGGACCAGGGTTCGACCTCAGCGCGCCAGGTCCGAGCAGTCCCGCGTCGCCTGGCAGCACCGCTGGTCCGCCGGCGTCCGCACCTCCGGGCCCCTTGGCGGCGGCCGCGCCGCCGGGCGCTCCGCTCTCTAGCTCACCCGCCAACACACCCGCCGCCTCGCCTGCTGCGTCTCCCGTCCCGCCCGCCTCGTCGTCGCCCGTCACCGTGCCGACCTTTGCGACAGCGCCTCTGGCTTCTTATCCGGCCCTCGACTCGATCAACCCTTCGACGGGCGACCGCGACCTCGCCCTGGGCGCGGCCCGGTCGCTGCCCACCGTCCACACCGCCCAACCACGCGCTGGGGTCGGTGGGGCCACGGGGAATCTGCTGTGGTTTGGCTGGGTTCCCCTTGTCGCCATCGTCGCCGCCGGACTGTGGTGGCGACAGCGCCTGGCTCGCGATGCTTGATCACCACAACAGGAAGGACACACCCATGCCCGCCAGCCTTCGGGACCGTATCGCCGACGTCCTGGTCGAAGCTGATACCGACGCCTTCGTCCACGCCGTCGACATCGACCGGGGTCACGCCACGGGACTTGGTGAGGAAGCGCCGGTGGTAACCGCGTCGACGTTCAAGATCTTCGTCCTCTTGGAGGCGGCTCGACAGGTCGCGGCCGGTGCGCTCTCGTGGACGACGCGCATCCACGTCCCCGCCGAAGGGCGGACCATGGGACCGACGGGCCTGTCGGTCATGCTCGACGACGCCGAGCTCTCGCTCCGGGATCTGGCCCTCTTGATGATGCAGATCAGCGACAACCACGCCACCGATGTGGTCCAGGGTGTCGTCGGGACCGACGCCATCGCCAAGACCATCGCCGAGCTGGGCCTCACCGACACGGTGATCGACGCCGACTGCCGGAAGTTGTTGGACGACTTCTTCGAGGAGATGGGCGGCCGCGACACCGTCGGGACGCTGAGCCCCCAGCGCCAGGCCGAGCTGCTCGCCGCCAGCCCCACCATCCAGGCCAAGGTCGGCAACCGCACCACGGCGCGCGACATGACCAAGCTCCTGTCCGCCATCTGGCGCGACGAGGCCGGCCCGGCCGATGCGTGCGCCGAGGTGCGTCGAATCATGGGGCTCCAGCACGCGCCCCATCGACTCAACACCGCCTACGGCGACGGGGTTGCCGTCGCCGGCAAGACGGGCACCTTGTACGGCGGCATTCGCAACGAAGTTGGCGTCTTTGAGTTCCCGGACGACGGCGGTCGCTACGCGTTGGCCGTCTTCCTGAAGCAGCGCAACCATCGGCTGCGGGACGCTCGCGCCGACCGCGCCATCGGCGAGATCGCACGCTCGGCCATCGAGCTGCTGCGCGAAGCTCGGGGGTAATGGACACCGCCGCATCGTCCGGCCTCACCGAGCCTCTGCGCTCGATCATCGACGGCAAGCCCGTCGTCGGCGGGCACGGACGCCGGCTGGACTCGACCAACCCGGCGCGCCTCGAAGACGTCGTCGCCACCGTCGAGCTGGCCGACGCCGACACCTTGGTAGCGGCGGCCCGATCAGCCCGCGAGGCGCAGCGGACGTGGGCCGACGTCCCGGCTCCCATCCGGGGTCGGGCCATCGCCCACATCGGTCGCCTCGTCGAGGACAACGCCGAGGCACTCGCCCGACTCGTCACCCGCGAGATAGGCAAGCCTTTTGGCGAGGCCCTCGGCGAGGTCCGCGAGATCGTCGACACCTGCGACTTCTTCCTCGGGGAGGGTCGGCGGCTGTATGGCCAAACCGTCCCGAGCGAGATGCCGGACAAGCAACTCTTCACGTTCCGCGACCCCGTCGGCGTGGTGGCAGCGATCACCGCCGGCAACTTCCCGGTGGCGGTACCGGCCTGGTACATCGTGCCGGCGCTGCTTTGCGGCAACGCCGTGGTCTGGAAGCCGGCTGACTACTCGCCGGCGTGCGCGGCGGCGCTGCATGAGCTTTTCGTCCGCGGCGGCGGCCTGCCCGACGGGGTCTTCAACGTGGTGCAGGCCGATGGCCCCACCACCTTCGAGGGTCTGTCGAGAGCCCTCGACCTCGGCTTGGTGGACAAGATCGGGTTCACAGGCTCGTGCGCCGTCGGCGCCGAGATCGGGGCACTCGCCGGCCGTCACCTGCAATCGGCCTGTCTCGAGCTGGGCGGCAAGAACCCGATGGTGATCACCCCGAGTGCGGACCTGCGCCTGGCCGTCGAGGGGGCATTGTTCTCCGGATTCGGCACCGCCGGACAACGCTGTACCTCGCTCGGCACGGTCATCGTGCACGAGGATGTGCACGACGAGTTCGTGGCGGCCTACGACGCGGCCGTGCGCACCGCCGCCGTGGGCGATCCGACGGCCGATGTCGTGTTCGGTCCGCTCCTCGACGAGAAGTTCGGTGCCGAGTTCGAGAAGCATCTGGCCCAGATACAGCCGCACCACCAGGTGCTCGGCTCGACTGGGATCGGTCGGATCACCGCCGCCAATCCTCGTCACGGCTTCATCGGCGATCCGAGCGCCGGCGTCTTCTATCACCCGACCGTCCTCGACGGCGTTGGCGAAGATGACTCCGTGTTTTTGGAGGAGACCTTCGGACCACTCGTGGGGATCACCACCTACGCCGACTTCGCCGACGCCATTCGCCTGGCCAACCTACCGGGGTACGGGCTGAGCTCATCCATCTACACCGGCGACCCCAGCGAGGTGTGGACCTTCCGCCGAGGTGTCTCGGCCGGCATGGTGAGCGTCAACAACTCGACCTCAGGTGCGGAGGCTCACCTCCCGTTCGGCGGCAACGGCAAGTCCGGCAACGGATCCCGCCAATCGGGCATCTGGGTTCTCGATCAGATGACGCGTTGGCAGTCGCTCAACTGGGACACCAGCGGTCGGCTCCAAAAGGCCCAGATGGATGTCACCGAGTTGGTGGGCGACCCCGGCTTACGCTTGGCCGACTGAGAAGCTCGCCGTAGATCTCCGGCCGCCGCTGGTTGATGGGGCTCGGCATGCGACCGTCGCGCAGCGTGATGCGGGCGGCGACGATCTCGTCTCCGTCGCGACCGTCCTGGGCGATGATCGTGCCGTCGGGCCCGATGATCAGGCATCGCTTCGGGTGCACAAAAGCGACGTGGACGCCATTTTCGTAGGCCCGGGTGCGCATCATCACGTCATTCATCTCGCCGTACATTCCCCACGCCGGCACGAGGATGAGCTGGGCACCTTTGACGGCCAGGATGCGCGAGGTCTCCGGCAGCTGGCGGTCCATGCAGATGACGCTGCCCCAGCGCCCGAGCGCGGTGTCGACCACGGGAAACTCGGTCCCTTTGGTGTTGAGCGGCTCGTCGTCGGCCGTGTGCGTCTTGGCGTAGCGCAAGACCACCACGCCCTCGGGCGACACGACCACCGCCGAGTTGTACATCCGATCGGCGCACCGCTCGGCGAACGCGACGACGAGATGGATCCTCAGCTCACGCGCGAGCGCACCGACGCGCCGCATCAGCGGGCCGTCGATGGTCTCCCCCGCCTCGAAGTACCTGGTGCGGTCGAAGTCCTTGGGGTTGTCGTCGTGCCACACGTAGCCCTCGAGGAATCCCTCTGGAGTCACGACGACCTCCGCGCCCTCGCTCGCAGCCTTCCTGGCAAAGGACTCGAGTTTGTCGAAGTTGCCGGCCTTGTCCCAGGCGACGGGGGTCACCTTGAGGCATGCCAGCCTCAACGACACCGACCCGTCCGCAGCCGTCACTGAGCGCCCTGTTCCCGCTCGTCATGGGCGCCGGTCACGACGGCATCGAGGTCGGCAAGATACGTGCCCCGACCGATCAGGACCAGCATGCCGCCGACGGCATAGATAGGGCTGACCAGCAGCAAGGCGATCCGGAGATTGTCGCCGAGAAGTGTTGAGATCAGACCGACGACAGGCGTCCCGACCGCGGAGACAAACTGCACGAGGTCTGTCACGGCGGAGGCCTCGGATCGCAACGGCACGGGGATGACGTCAAGCAGGATGGCCGATCCGGGCCCGACCGTCAGCGCGTAGCCGGTCGACGAGAAGGCCAGGCCGACGGCAGCGAGCACCAACGCGTGGACCGAGAAGGCGGCGATCGACGCCAGGGCCGCGAAGATGAATCCCGCGGCGGTGACATAGACGCGGGCCAAGACCACACCTTTGCGCAACAGACGATCGGCGATCGATCCGCCGAACAGCACACCGACGAGCGCGCCCGCCCCGATGACAGGAGCGAGGCCGGCGACCTGGACTCCGCTCAGGTGAAAGGTTCGTTTGAAGTAGGCCGTGCCCCAGAACATCGTGGCCGTCTGCATGATCCCCGCGACCCCGATCCCGAAGCAGATCAGACGAAAGCTGCGGACGCGAAGGATCTCTTGGAAGATCTCTCGGCGACGGACGTTCGACTGGCGGTGGCGCTCGGCGTGGACGACCGCGGCCGCCATATTCTCCTCGAGCCTTCGAAGGTCGTCATAGAAGGCGGCATCCTGGGCGCCCCGCTCGGGCTCGGGCCTCGTCCGCATTAGCGCCGCGCCCAACAGACCGAACGGCAGCCACATGTAGCAGGTCGGCTGCCAGCCGTAGCGGTCGACGAGGAAGCCGCCGACCGCCAGGCCCATGAATCCGCCGACGGCCGACCCGGCCTGGTAGATGCTGATCGTCTTGGCCCGGATGCTCATCGGGTAGTAGTCGGCCAGAAGGGGCAGGGCGGCGGGGTCGGTCGCGTTGGCGGGAGCGGCGATGAGTGACAGCGCGAAGAAGACGGCGAATCCGCCGACGGTCAGTTGCAGGCCGCCGACGGATACATGGATGGCGCGAGCCAAGCCGGTGGAGAATTGAAGGACGCCCCACGCCCCGTAGAGGCCGGCGAGCACGGCGGTGCGACGATGACGGTCACACAACGCGGCGACGCCGAAGGCCGAGAGGTTGGCGACCAGCCCGATCGCCAACGGGATCGTTCCCAGGGCGGCATCGTTGATGTGGAAGGCGTGCTTGAAGCTCTCCGTCGCTTGCGAGAACGCCGCGTTCTGTCCGTCGGAAAGACCGACGGCGAAGCAAAGGCCGACCATCGTGATGATGCCGCTGCGCCCGAGGCGGGGGACGGCGCGCTTCTGGCCGGGGTCCGGTGTGGGGCCCTCCGTCAAGCGCCCGCCCCGAGTGGAGGATGCGGCGCGCTCACACCGGGTCGGGCCAGTCGACGGGTACCGTCGCCACCCGCCCCGCGGCCTCGAAGGCGACCGCAACTTTTTCAAACACGGTCGGATCACCGGCGACCGCTACACCGGGGTCGACGTGCTCGCCCTCTCGCCCCAGACGCGACGCCGTCACCATGCGATACCAGTCCCCCACCAGCTTCACGTCCGGATCGGCGACGGCCTCCAGTCCGAACCTCACCTCGCCTCCCGCGAAGCTCAGCGACCAATACTCGGTGACGCCGGCCCGGCCGTTGCTGAGCTCATAGAGGATGACGTAGTCGCGGTCCAAGGCGGCCGCCGCTTCTTTGACCTCCTCGGACGCGGCGAGAAGCTCGTTCATGGTCTCTACGTGTTGCGGGGACATGAAGAGCATGGCTCACCTCTCCTGCGGGTCGGCTACTGGGTCGAACGTCGGGGGGTGGCATGCTCATGCTTGCCCGGCCATTCGATGTGCGTGGCCATCAGCGAGGAGGACGTGCCGTGACCGTGCAGTCTATTGCCGAGGCCCTCTGGTCGTACGAGGTTGCCCGGGCGCCCTATCTCCAACTGCGCAGCGGCGTCCCTGTGGAAGGGCTGCCGGTCGGCAGCTTGGACGAGGCCGACGAGGACGCCGCGTTCGCGCGCGGTCAGATCGAGGCGCTCCGGCAGATCGACAAGACGAGCTTGCCCATCGACGACTGGCTCACCGCCGAGTTTTTGGATGTGGTCCTCACCGAGATGACCAGTGCGGCGGAGGCCTGGTGGTGGTCTTTTGCCGTGACCCCCTACGGGACGTACGGCCTCAACGCGAGCACCATGCAGGTCGTCGCGTCGTTCGATCTGGACGAGCCCGCCGACGCCAAGCGCTACCGCGCCGTCGCGGCCGACTATGCGGCCGCCGTGAGCGCGGCACATGACAAGTTGGTCCGCCAGACCGAGCGGGGCTGGCCCCTCCCGCGAGCGGCTCTGCCGGGGGCACTCAACACCATTCGGGGCGTCCGAGCGACAGCAGAGCGCCTCTTTGCTGAGGCCGAGACGATCCTCGCCAAAGAGATCCTCCCCGCGGTGGACTCCCTCCTCGAGTACCTGGATGAATACGAGCCCCTCGCCGCCGACGGCGTGGGTCTCGGCCAGTACCCCGGGGGCGCCGCCGCCTACGAGCACCTCGTGCGCCAGCACGCCACCTATGACATCGGCGTCGATGCCATCCACGCCCTCGGCCTGAGCCAGGTCGAGGGCTTGACCGAGGAGCTCCGCCTCGTCCGCGAGGCCGTCGGCTTCGGCGGGAGCGAGGACGAGTTCCGCCGCCAGCTCGAAGCCGACCGGCGCATGTACGCGACCAGCGCGGCCGACGTCGAGGCTCGCTACCGGACGGCCATCGCCCGAATCGAGCCGGTCATGCACGAGGCCTTCTCCGTCCTCCCCGAGGCCCCCTACGACGTGGCCCGCTTGGATCCGTCCATGGAGGCGGGCCTCACCTACGGGTTTTACGAACCGCCGACGCCCGCCATGCCGGTGGGCCGCTACCGGTACAACGGCTCCGGCCTCGAAACCCGCTCCCAGCTCAACGCCGCGGCCATCATCTACCACGAGCTCATCCCCGGCCATCACTTCCACCTGGCTCGGCAAGCGGAAAATTCGGCCCTGCCGCAAGCGCGCCAAAACAGTTTGTCGTTCGGCGCCTTCAACGAGGGCTGGGCCGAGTACGCCGCGGGCGTAGCCAACGAGCTCGGCATGTACGAGGACCCCTACGACAAATACGGCTGGTTGATCCACCAACGCTTCGTCGCGCAACGCCTGGTCGTTGACACCGGGCTCAACGCCCTCGGCTGGTCGCTCCAACGGGCCCGCTCCTACATGTCGGCGATGACCTTCGAAGCACCGGAGCAGGTTGCGACCGAGACGCTTCGATACGCAACCGATCTGCCCGGCCAAGCGGTGGGCTACCGGCTCGGGTACCTGAAGTTGGGCGAGCTTCGCCAACGGCTCGGCCGACCGGCCAAGGAGTTCCACGAGGTCGTGCTGGGCCCGGGCGCCCTCCCCCTCTCCGTCGTCGCCCAACACGTCGACCGGCTCCGAGCCCAGACCGTTCGGTAACCTTCGGGCATGACGCTTGCGACCCAGACCGTCAAGTTCATCCAGATGAAGGACGGGACGAAGGAGGACTACGACATCCTCCTCGCAGCCGAGCCGGCCGACCACCAGTTCGTGGCCGACAACGCCCTCATGCTCCTCAAGCAGATGGCCGGGGACCGGCAGGGCTACCAGATCGATCGGTACCAGCACTCGCTCCAGACCGCCACGCGAGCCCAGCGCGACGGGGCCGACGACGAGTTGGTCGTCTGCGCCTTGTTGCATGACGTCGGCGACGTCCTCGCCCCGGGCAATCACAGCGAGTTGGCCGCGGCGATCCTGCGCCCCTACGTGAGCGAGGACAACCACTGGATCGTCAAGCACCACGGCGCCTTCCAGGGCTACTACTTCTTCCACCATCGCGGCCGGGATCGCAACGTTCGGGATCGGTATCGGGACAGCCCGTACTACGACGCGTGCGCCCACTTTTGCGAGGCCTGGGATCAAGCGGCGTTCGACCCGGCCTACGACACGCTCCCCCTCGAGGCCTTCGAGCCCGCCGTCCGCGCCATCTTCGCTCGGGAGGCCGCGGCCTTCGCCTGATCGGTCGCCTGACGGGACGACCTATCGTGCGGTGGGTGATACGACTGCTGACAAGGGGAATGTTGCCGCGCCGTGCCCACCCGGCGCGAGTGGCAGTGGCGCTCGTGGTCACCCTCGTCGGGTTGAGCGCGTGCGGCACCACCGTCGGTCGCCGGCAGTCGGCCGACGCATCGGGGCTGGGCCAAGGACTGGGCGAAGGAGTGGGTGGGGGGACCGGATCGGGAGGCATGGGGCCATCGGCGATCTCTGGCTCCCTGGGGGCGTCAGGCGGGTCCGCTGCCGGCACCGGCGTATCAGCGACGCCCGGCGCTCTCGCCACGGGAGAGTCTGGAGGCGGCGTATCCGGGCCGTCGACAACCGGTGTGAGCGGTGGAGGATTGCCGTCGGTCTCGATCCCGCCCGGCGGGACGATCGAGCTCGGTATCGCGACCTACAGCGATCCGAGCGCCGTCGGTGAGTCCGGTTTCGAGGGAGCTCCCGACTTCAACGGGATCCAAACGTTCGGAGCCATGGTGAGCTACTTCAACGCCCACGGTGGCTTTGGAGGTCACCAAGTCGACCCCATCTATTACCAGTTCCCTTTGGCGAGCACGACCGCCTATGCCACTGAGGAGCAAGGGGCTTGCGCCGACTTCACCCAAGATCACCATGTCCTCGCCGCCATCACCGATCGCCCTTCCTTTGATGACGTCCTGACCTCCTGCCTGGGCGCCGCTCACGTCCCCCTCATCACCGACACCTTCGGCTACCTGAGCCAGAGCGACCTGACCAACTATCCCGTCTACTTCCCCTCGGAGGCGACTGGTCAACGGGTATCACGCAACTGGGTGACCGGGCTTCAGCGAGAGGGCTACTTCGCGGCCACGGCCCGTGTCGGCCTGGTCTATTGCGACTTTCCCACGTTCGACGCCGTCCTCCCGAGCCTGCAGGCGGCGATCTCGGCCGCCGGCGTGCACCTGGCCGCCACGTCGGAGATCACGTGCGGAAGTGACGGCGACGTGGCTCCTCAGATCGCCGCGTCGGTCCTGAAGTTCAAGTCGGTCGGCGTTGACCATGTGCTGCTGATGGACGAAGGTCCTGTCCTCACCCTGCTGTGGCCGATCGAAGCCGACAGCCAGGGTTACGCCCCGCGCTATGGCCTCAACACGTTCAACACTCCGGCGTTCGTCTCCGGCAACGTGCCAGCGGCCGAGTTCCACGGCGCCATCGGCGTCGGGTGGTGGCCGTGGGAGGACGTCGGCCCCGGCCAGTGGCCGGCTCCCGACGCCCCCGCGTCGTTGTGCATCACCGTCTTGACGCAGGCCGGCCTCCAGGTCAACAGCGCCGGCGGGCGGGCCGCATCATTGTGGGACTGCGGGATGCTCGAGTTCTTCCGCTCGGTCGCCGCGGTGGCGCCCACCCTGAGCCTCAGTGGCATCGCCTCGGCCGTCAACGGGTTTGGCACCTCTTGGGTTTCGCCCAATACCTTCCGCACCCAACTGGGCCCGTCCCGCCATGACGGCGCCGCGGCCTACCGCGACTTCGCCTACGCCGACGGTTGCGCCTGCTTCCAATACACCTCCCCGACCCTCTATCCCATGTGACCTTGGTAATGGCTCAGGGGCTAGAAGGATCGGCCGGGACGATGACGGTGCGCTCCCCGGGGATATCGGGCACCCGCCACGCCGACTCGACATCTCGCAGAGGGACGGTGCGCGCCGTGATCCGCAGCGTGCCGGAGTCGATCTCATCGATGAGCGCCGGCAACTCGGCCAGGTAGACCTTGGGTGACACGGCGCCCTGACCGTTGCCCTGGATCCGAAGGTTGGATGAGCGCAGGGCCACCGACGGCAGCTCGAGCGTCGGCCCCGCTGTGGCGCCGATCTGGATCCAGTTCATCGCCCGGCTGCGGTCGGCCCGCTGGGTCAGCAACGCCATCATCGCCATCGCAGCCGGCTTGCCCCACAGGTAGTCGATAACGATGTCAACATCGGCAGCGGCCTTGGCCAACGCCGCTGCGGTCGTATCGGCGTCATCGGTCAGTTGCACGATCTCATCGGCCCCGAGGCCGGCGAGGGCGTGGAGCCGCTCTGCATCACGACCTGCACCCACGACCCGACCGGCTCCGAGAAGCCTGGCGACCTGCACGGCCATCGTCCCGGCGTTGCCCGTCGCGCCGAGTACCAACACGCTTTGGCCAGTCTCGATTGGCACTCGGCGGCGCAGGGCCACCCAGGACGACATCGCCGGATTCATGGCCGCGGCGATCGTGGTGACATCAGCATCTTCGGGAAGCTGGATGGTGCGCCGCAAGTCAACGACCGCCTGCTCTGCCATCGGGCCCGGCATCTCATCGGCGGCGACGAAGTAGACCCTCCTCCCGTCAGCCAATCGTCCGACTCCGTCGATGCCGGGGATCATCGGCAATTTGCCCGTGCTCGTGTAGTGCCTGCCGGCCGCATCTGTCCGGACCCGAGGATGGAGGCCGACAGCCAGGACGTCGACCATCGCTTGGTCTTCGGTGCTCGGGGTCGGGCGCTCGAACTGTTGATAGTGCGGTGGCTCGTCGAACGATGTGACGACCGCGGCGTGCATCAGCTCCATAGGGTACTCGTCCTCTTAGTTGGTGCCACGTACTAATATAGTTGGTGCCACGTACTAGTTCAACTACGATACGGAGCATGACGGGTGGGGACGACCTAGGCATTGTCGACGCGCTGGCTCAGCTGAGCTTCCTGACCCAGCACGCGCTCGCCAAACACGCGGCCGGACAAGACTTGTCGCTGATCCAGACACGGTTGCTCGGCGTGCTGCGCGACCGCGAGCCGACGATGCAAGAGTTGGCGAGGCTGCTGGGGCTGGACAAGTCAAGCGTGACCGGCCTCGTCGATCGGGCCGAGAAACGTGGTCTCGTGCGGCGCACGCCTTCCAGACAGGACCGGCGGGCCGTTCGGGTCGAGCTGTCCGCGTCGGGCCGGAGGATAGGCCGCCGCATCGCCGATGGGTTCGAGGCCGACGTCACCTCGGTGACCCGATCGTTGTCCGCCGCCGAGAGGAAGCAGCTCTCAACGCTGGCGACACGGGTCGTCATGAGCTACGCCTGTCCCCAAGCACAGGCGGACGGCAACCCGTGACCTCGCCGTGACCGGCGACCAGGCGCCGGGGCGGCCGGCGAGGAAGGGGTGGGCGTTCGGCTCCCGTGTCCTCGGGCCAACGGACGAACCAGGTCCGAAGGTCTCGGCTCGGGTGCAGCTCCTCCTGACGACGACAGTCGTCGTCGCGAACGTGGTCGGCGCCGCGGTGGTCACCGCCATCGCTACCGGCCTGACCGGGGGGCTCGGCATCCTCAGATCAGCCGGTGCCCTCACCCTCAACGCGGTGGCCGTCCCGTCCTATGTCGCCATGGCCGTTGCCGTAGGCACCTTCTGGGGTACCCGTAGAGTCCGGCCCCGCTTGCGCTGGGTGCGCGACGAGTCTGCGCCGACCGCAGATGACCAACGGGCTGCTCTGCGCGTGCCGCTGGAGCTCATGAAGGTGCAGCTGGTGCTTTGGGGCCTCGCGACGGTGGTCTTCACGAGCCTCAACGCCACAGTCGCTCCCAGGCTCGCACTGCAGGTTGGCTTCACCGTCGCCCTCGGCGGGGCGGTCGTGAGCGCCAACGTCTATCTACTGTCGGAGTTCGCCATGCGCCCGATCGCCGCCCGCGCCCTGTCAACTCACGTACCCGACCGGCTTCAGGTCCCCGGCGTCACCGCCCGAGCTTTGCTCGCGTGGGGCCTGGGCACGCTGCCCGTGATCGGTCTGATGGAGCTCGCCATCTCCTCGTTGGTGCAACACGGCGTAAGCAAGACCCAGCTGGCCGGCTCGATCCTGGGCCTGGGTGCCACGACCCTGGTCTTTGGCCTGCTCCTCGCCGCCCTCGCGGCGCGGGCGACGGTCGACCCGATCAAGGGCCTTCGCCTGGCGCTGGCCCGCGTAGGTGACGGCAACCTCGAGGTCGAGGTGGCCGTCTACGACGGCACCGAGGTCGGCCTCCTCCAAGCCGGCTTCAACCACGCCGTGAGCGGTCTGCGCGAGCGCGAGCGGATACGCGACCTGTTTGGCCGTCACGTCGGCGAAGACGTCGCCCGGGCCGCCCTCGCTCGAGGCGACGAGTTGGGCGGCGAGGTGCTCGACGTCGCCGTGCTGTTCGTCGACGTCATCGGCTCAACCACGTTGGCTGCCACCCGGCCACCCGAGCAGGTGGTCGCCATCCTCAACCGCTTCTTCGCCGTCGTCGTCGAGGTCGTCGCCGAGCACGGCGGCTTCGTCAACAAGTTTGAAGGCGACGCCGCCCTGGCCATCTTCGGAGCGCCCGAGCCCATCGTCGACGCGGCCGGGTCGGCCCTCGCGGCCGGTCGTGTGCTCGCCGGGCGACTCGCCGCTGACGTCACAGATTGCACCGCTGGCATAGGGGTGGCGGCGGGGTCGGTGGTCGCCGGCAACATCGGCAACGAGCGCCGCTACGAGTACACCGTGATCGGCGACCCCGTCAACGAGGCAGCCCGGCTTACCGACCTCGCCAAAGATGTCCCCGGACGGCTGCTCGCGTCGATGCGAGCCGTCGCCGCCGCGGAGGCGAGCGAGGCCGCCCGTTGGGAGGCGGGCGAGGAGCTTCTCCTTCGGGGGCGCACCGAGCCCACCCGGCTGGCGACACCCCGCGGCTCGTCGTAGAACTACGCCTCGCGGTAGTAGTGGTCGTGCTCGAGGTCCTCGAGCAGGCTCGGGCCGGTCGGCTCCCACGCGAGCAGCTCCCGGGTGAAGGCGGCGGTGGCGGGGCTGTCCAGCCCGACGAAGAGGCCCAGGTGGGCGAAGTGCTCGAGGGCTTCGGCAGGCGCCACCGACGCGGTCGGAACGCCCAGGTGGCGGCCCATGGCGCCGGCGATGTCGATGAAGGCAACGCCCTCGTCGCCGACGACGTGCAGGACCGAGCCGGCGGGAGCGGCCTCGACGGCCAAGCGGGCCAGGCGGGCGGCGTCGGAGCGATGCACGGCCGGCCAGCGATTGCTGCCGTCGCCGACGTATCCGGCCACGCCGCGCTGGCGGGCGATGCCGACGAGAGTGGCGACGAAACCCTGATCGCCATCGCCGTGCACGGTGGGGGGCAGACGCAACACCGATGAGCGGACGCCAACGCCCCGGAGGGACAGCGTAAGCAGTGCGGTGGCCTGCCGGGCGCCCGCCGGAGTGGCCCGTATCAGGGCGTTGGGCACGAGCCCGTCGTCCTCGGTCGCCACCCGACCGAACGTCAATCCGAGTAGGCCCGAGGCGAGCACAAACGGCCGGTCGGACTCGGCCAGGGCCGCCCCCATCGCCTCCACGGCTCGCCGGTCGGCCGCGGCGGCGGCCGCGAAGTTGCCACCAAAGGCCAGCTCGTGCTGGAAAGCGAGGTGGATCACTCCATCGGAGTCGGCGGCCGCCTTGGCCAGGCCGTCGGGATCGTCGACGTCGCCCCGGTGGACGATGGCGCCGGCCACTTCCAGGGCTTTGGCTGATGCCTCTGATCGGGCTAGGCCGACCACCTCATGGCCGGCGCCGAGCAGCTCCGGCACGACCGCCGAGCCGATCCAGCCGGATGCGCCGGTGACAAAGATTCTCATGACGGACCTCCGACGAACACGTTGATGTCAGTAACTGCTATCAGCCTGAGGCCGCCGCCGCCATGCTCACCGAGTTTGGGCAGGCGTTCGCCCGCCAGCGCCACGCCGTGATCGCCCCCAACCCCGAGCTGCGCGAACGCGAGCTCGCCAAGGCGGCTGATTACGCGGCAGCCGTCGCCGCTGCCCTTCGCCAACGCGGCGTGAGCGAGCCGCAGGCGACGTTGGCCGCCGACGCCGGCATGACGGTGCTCCGCGTGGCCCTCCAACGCTGGGCCAGCGCCAAAAAAGGCGCCGACCTGGCCGCCATCATCAGCGACTCGCTCGCCGAGCTGCGGGCCGTGCTGTAGCCCTACGTCCAGGGCAGAGCGGCGCGGTCACGCCAGTAGATCGCGGGGTCGACTGCGAGATGGGAGAAGCGCTCGAGGTCGAGATTGGTGACCTCCGCGGCCGCCAGATTTGAGTGGAGCTGGCCCACCGTCACTGCGCCGCTGAGCACGACATCGGCCCACGGTTGGAGGAGGGCGGCAGCGATGGCGAATGTGGCCGGGTCGTGGCCCATCTCCGGTGGCGCGTTGGTCACGAGCCGCCCGTTGGCAACTGCCTCCTTGACGATCACGGTCCATCCGGCAGCCTTGGCGTCGGCGAGCGCGGGGCCGACCGAAGGCTCCATCAGATTCCACGTCGCCTGGACCGCGGACCAGAGGGGCATCCCGCCGACCGTGACGTCGATGGCGCGACGGAGGGTCTCAGCCTGGCCGGGCCCGCTCAGCGTGACACCGACCGGGACCCCGAGCTCCGCCAGGGACTCGTGCACGCGTCGGTCGTAGAGGACTCCCGAGTCCAGGGTCGCTGAGTGGACCTGGTAGAGATCGAGCCACGGACCCAGCAGCGCGTGCGTCTCGGGCCACTGGCGGCCAAGAGCTGCGGCGCTGTGATCCTTGACCTCTTGGGGGTCGGCCTTGACCCGCCATCCGGCCGTGTAGGTGTAGCCCCACTTCGAAGACACGGTGACCTCGTCGTGAGACACCTGGCGGTCCGAGAGCCAGCCGGCCAAGAATTGTTCGGCGAGGCCGTACGAACGGGCGGCGTCGAACCACCGGACGCCACCATCCCAAGCGGCGTCACAAACCTGCCGGCATCGAAGCTCGAGGGCATCGGGCGAGCGGGCTGACCCGAGGTCGTCACCATGGCCGAGCGTCAGATAGCCCGGCCGACCCAGCGCCGCCAGCCCCAGTCCCAGCACGGCCACAATCCCATTGTTGCCCCTCCCGTCACCAGGTGGCTGCGTAGACGAAGTCGGCGGCCGGTCGGTCGACCCACTGCGTCACCCGCATGGCCAGGTCCATGCCCGCAGCGAACTTGGCCGTGCGCATACCCGTGAGTTGGCTAGGCGTGCATCCCAGGGTGGCCGCGAGCTCGGGCCAGGTCAGCCCCTCCTCTCGCCGCTTCTCGTCCATGGCCGCGTAGAGGAGCTTGAGCGACCATCGCAGCCTGCGGTCCGGGCCGACGGCTGGCAGGGCGAATCGCTCGTCGTGCGGGGGCCCACCGGCAAGGAAGCTCTCGGGAGTCCGCCCCAGCCACCGCAGCATGAAGAGCGCGTGCTGGCAGGAGGTCCTCGGTTTTTTGGCCATGTTGGTCAAGGTGGAAGGACTGATCGGATGATCCCTCCGACGATCGTTGAGGACCGACGACAGCTCCCAAATCTGAGCGGCGACCTTCGTCCAACTGAGACCCAGGTCGGTGCGCTTCTCGTCGAGCGCTGAATACAACGCGGCGACATCAAAGGGGCGAATCCCGACCCGGCCGTCTCCGATCCGTTGCGCCATGGCAGCCGCCAAAACTACATGTACCTATAGTTTCCGCACGCAGACGCTCGCCGCCGTACGTACAGAGGGGCTCACGAAGCGTTACGGCACCACGGACGCCTTGCGTGACCTCACCCTCGAAGTCCAGCGCGGCGAGGTCCTCGGCTACCTCGGCCCCAACGGCGCAGGCAAGACGACGACCATCAGGTTGTTGTTGGGGTTGATCCGCCCGACGGCCGGTCGGGCCGAGATCTTGGGGGTCGACTGCCAGCACAACCCGGTCGAGGCTCACCAGCACCTGGCCTACGTACCCGGCGAGGCCAACCTGTGGCCAGGACTGACGGGCGCGGAGACGCTGCACCTGCTGGGCCGGGTCCAGGGCAAGGTGGACGTGGCCTACCGGGACGGGCTCATCGCCCGCTTCGAGCTCGACGCCGACAAAAAGATCCGGGCATATTCCAAGGGCAACCACCAGAAGGTCCTGCTCATCGGCGCTCTCATGTGCCGACCCGACGTGCTCGTCCTCGACGAACCCACCTCGGGCCTGGACCCGCTCATGGAGCAGGCCTTCCGGCAGTGCATCTCCGAGGCGAAGGAACGCGGCCAGACCGTGTTTTTGTCGTCGCACATCCTGAGCGAGGTAGAGGCGCTCTGCGACAAGGTGGCCATCTTGCGCAACGGTCGGTTGGTCGAGACCGGCAGCTTGGCCGACATGCGCCACCTCTCGGCCGTCACCGTGGAGGTGACGTTCGACGGGCCTGCCCCGGACCTCGCGGGTGTGTCGGGCGTGAGCGCGGTGAGCGCCAACGGACCGGACGTGCACCTGCAGGTCAGCGGCTCGGTGGAGCCGCTGATGAAGGCGCTCGGCGGGTACCACGTGACGAAGCTGTTGAGCCGCGAGCCGTCGCTCGAGGAGCTCTTCCTCGCCCTCTACGGCGGACAGGATGCGGCTGACGAGCACGCCGTTGCCGGCTGACCGAGTCGTCCTCCGGCAGACGGCCCGCACGGCGGCGCGCTCGGCTGCTCTTTGGGGTTCCCTCTTCGGCGTCATGGTCGCGTCCTCGGCGATCAGTTACACGCAGCTGTACAAGACACAGGCCGAGCGACAGCATCTCGCCGTCGCCTTCGGGTCCAACCACGCATCGAGCGCGCTCTTCGGTCCCGCCCCTCAACTGCAGACGGTCGCCGGTTTCACCGTTTTCAAGACGTCGATGACGCTCATGATCCTCGGCGCGATCTGGGGTCTGCTGACGTCGACCCGGCTGTTGCGCGGGGAAGAAGACGCGGGCCGATGGGAGCTGTTGCTCAGCGGGCCGACAACCCGCAAAGGCGCGAGCGGCCAGGCCCTCGGTGGGCTGGCCGTCGGGGTCGCCACGCTGTGGTCCATCACGGCCGTCTTCACGGTGGTGGGCGGGCGCTACTCAAAGGTCGACATCGCTGCCGCTCCGGGTGTCTTCTTCGCCCTCGCGTTGGTGTCGACCGCCGTCATGTTCGTGGCCGTCGGCGCCCTCACCAGCCAACTGGCTTCCACTCGCCGCCAAGCAGCTGCTTACGCGGGGTGGTTGCTCGGCGCCTCCTACGCCCTCAGGATGGTCGCCGACGCCGGCGTCGGTCTCCACGGGCTCATCTGGCTGTCGCCGCTCGGCTGGGTCGAGCAACTCCGGCCACTCACCGGAGCGCGGCCACTCGCCCTCGTTCCCATCGTCGTGTTCACCGCGGTGGTCGCGTTCGTCGCTGTGCGGTTGGCCGCCAACCGCGATGTCGGGGCCGGCATCCTGCCCGACCGCGCCCGGGCCGCCGCCCGGACCCGACTGCTGTTCGGCCAGCTCGGCCTGACGGCGCGACTCGTCCGCCCGACGGTCGTCGCCTGGCTCTGCGCCCTAGCCACCACCGGAGTGGTGCTGGGAGTGATCGCCAAGTCGGCGGGCATGACGATCTCGGGCTCGTCGGTAAAGACCGTCTTCGCCCGCCTCGGGGCACCGGGCACGGGAGCCGAGTCCTTCCTCGGCGTGGCCTTCCTCATCGTCGCCATCCTCGTCGCCTTCGTGGCAGCAGGACAGGTCACGGCGACGCGCGTGGAGGAAGCCCAGGGCCGCCTCGACCATCTCCTCGTCCGACCGGTCTCCCGCGTCGCCTGGCTCGCCGGCCGGGTCGGGGTCGCCGTGGTGGTGGTGGTGGCCGGCGGGATTGTGGCCGGCGTGGCGACCTGGCTCGGCGCCGCCTCGCAAGACGCTCACGTAACGATCGCAACGCTGCTCGACGCCGGTCTCAACGTCGTCCCACCGGCCATCTGCCTCGTCGGCATCGGGGTCTTGACCATCGGCGTCTGGCCGCAGGAGACGTCCCGCATCGTTTACACGGTCGTGGGGTGGTCCCTGCTCGTCGAGGTCCTCGGCGGCGTCACCACCGCCAGCCGCTGGACGGCCGACACCTCGCTCTTCCATCAGATGGCAGCCGCACCTGCCGTCAGCCCGAACTGGACCACCGGGGCGGCGATGGTCGGCATCGGCGCGGCCTGCGCCGCCATCGGTGCCATGGCCTTCCACCGCCGGGACCTTCGCGGTGAGTGAGTCACGCCGACCGGGCCCTCTGGCGTGGCCGCGCCCTACTGACGCAATTGGGCGTATTCAATGACTCGGGCGACCACTGATTGGTCGGCCTTGGCCAGGGAGCCGCAGTCGACCGGTGGCTGCGGGTCGTACTCGATCATGAGCTGCGCAGCCTCGGCGGCCGTGCGGTCGGCCAGCAGTTCGACGAGGCGCAGCGCCATGTCGATACCGCTCGAGACACCGGCGGCCGTGATGAGGCGTTGGTCGAGGTGCTCGACCACACGCTGGGGCGTGGGTGTGGCACCGTGCGCGGCCAGCTCCGCGTAGCAGGCCCAATGCGTGGTGGCGGTGAGCCCGCTCAGCAAGCCCGCCGCGCCCAGCACCAGCGAGCCGGTGCAGACCGAAGTGGTCAGGCGCGACCCCGCGTGGGCGTGGCGGAGCCATTCGAGCACCCGCTCGTCGGTCTGCAGTGGCCGCGTCCCGACGCCGCCCGGGAAGACGACGACATCGGCCTCGGGCTTATCCTCGAAGGTGGCGTCGACGGTGAGACCGAGCATGCCGTTTTCGGTGCGTATCTCACCGACGTGATGGCCGACAAAGGTGATGTCGAAGCAGGGGATGCGCTGGAGCACCTCATAGGGCCCCACCGCATCGAGGGCGGTGCACTGGTCGAACAGCGGAATGACGATCTGCAGGTTGTCCGTCACGCGGATGTCCTCTCGGGCTGGGCCTGTCCCGGTGCGTGTCCCGGTGCGTGTCCCGGTGCGTGTCTCGGTGCGGTGAAGAACCGGCGGCGATACGCATCGGGGCTGACCGACAGGCGGCGCTGGAAGACCCTGCGCAGTGTCTCGGCGGTCCCGAAACCGCAACGGGCGGCGATGCGATCGAGCGTGTCGACAGTGGTCTCCAGTTCGTGGCGGGCTGCTTCGAGCCGGACCCGCTCCACGAAGCGGGCTGGGGTCTCGCCCACCTCCTCGCTGAAGACGCGGGCGAAGTGCCGCACGCTCATGGCTGCTGCCGCGGCCAGCGCGGGCAGGCGGTGGTCGCCATCGGGAGCGGCCTCAATCAGGCTCTGCACGGCGCGGACGGCGGAGCGTTCGGCCCGTGGCACCCACACCGGCGACGCGAACTGCGTCTGGCCGCCGGGACGGTGCAGAAACATGACGAGCCGGCGGGCCACCGTCTGGGCTACGACGGTACCGAGGTCCTCCTCGACCAGCGCCAGGGACAGATCGATGCCGGCGGTGACCCCGGCGCTCGACCAGATCTTGCCGTCGTGGATGTAGATGGGATCGGGGTCGACGACGAGGGAGGGGTGGGCCTCGGCCAACTCGTCGGCCCTCGCCCAGTGGGTGGTCACCCGTCGGCCGTCGAGCAGGCCGGCTGCGGCCCCGATGAAGGTGCCCGAGCAGACGGTGGCCACCCGGCGACAGGACGGGGCCACTGCCGCGATCCAAGCCAGCAGGGTGGGATCGGCGGCCGCCTCTCTCGATCCATGGCCGCCGGGCAGCATCAGGGTGTCGATGCGCCCGGTCGAGTCAGGAAGGGGGACGGTGCCCAGATCGAGCCCGCTCTCGGAGCGGACCGGGCCGCCGGTGGTCGAGGCCACAGAGATCCGATAGCCACCGGGACGGGCCGACGAAGCCAGGACACGGGAGGCGGCGCTGAAGACCTCATGGGGACCCACCACGTCGAGGGGTTGGATGCCAGGGAAGGCGACGATCACGACGGTGCGTTGCGGCATGGTTCCCACACTGACGGTGCGGGGCTATGGCGTCAATGACATGATTCCCACTGATTCAGCCACGATCGCTCGTGGGTGCAACTCGACCCGACAAACAACTGACCAGCCCACGCGCAAATGCGGCGAGGCCCTTCGGGCCGTCACTCGGACGCAACGCGGCCGCCATGACCTCGACTCCATGAACTGGCCGTCCGTGCCCCGGCAGCAGGTGGCTGACGTGAAGTTGGCGCAGACGCGCACTCGTCTTGGCGCTCGCCTCGTCGTCCACGGTCTCCGGAGTGACCCATGCTCGTCCGCCCACCGAGAGCACCGCGTCGCCGGAGAGAAGGGTCTGCGTCCTCTCGTGCCAGAAGGCCGTGCTGTCATCGGTGTGACCTGGAGTGGAGATCACCTCCCATTCGGGCGTACCCGGGAGGCGATCTCCGTCGATGAGGAACTCCACCGGTTGACCCTGCGGCCAACGCATCCCCGCCTTGGTGCCGTAACCGGCGACCTTTGCCCCTCGCGCCGCCTCGCCTAGTCCGTGGAGTCCCGGATCCACCACGATCGACCCCCCTCCACTCTGGTGGCTGACGGCGTTCCTTCGATGGCCATCGGCCATTACAACCAGGCTGCTCCCAGCACGGCATTCTGCGCCACGCCCGTCGCAGATCCACCGGCACGACCCGACGCTCGAGGCGTTGCACGACCTGGTCAAAGCCGGCAAAGTCCGCTACCTCGGGGCCTCCTCAATGAAGGCATGGGAGTTTGCCAAGGCATTGCACCTCCAAAAGGTCAACGGTTGGGCGCGCTATGTATCGATGCAGGATCACTACAACCTGCTCGCCCGCGAGGAGGAGCGCGAGATGCTGCCGCTCTGTATCGACGAGGGCGTCGGCACAATCCCGTGGAGTCCCCTGGCTCGTGGTCGCCTGACCCGGCCGCCGGGTGCCGAGACGCACCGCTCTGAGTCCGACGGCTGGTACGCGGACCTGCTGTACTCGCAAGCCGAAAGCGACCGATCAATCATTGAGGCGGTTGGTGCGATCGCCCGCGAGCGCGGCATCTCGCATGCCCAGGTCGCCTTGGCCTGGTTGGGATCGAAGTCCGTCGTGACTGCGCCGATCATCGGCGCCACCAAGGCGGCGCACCTCGCAGACGCAGTGGCCTCGCTCGACATTGAGTTGACCGCGGACGAAATCGATCGCCTGGAGTCCCCGTACACCCCGAGGTACGACTTCCAGGGCATCTCTGACCCAAACGTGCTTGCCGCAATCTCGAAGCGCGTCGGTATCGCTCCCGCCGAGGATCAATAGCGGGTCTCGCTACGGTAACCCTGCATCAGGGCCAAGGCTCCATCCAGCGCTCGCCGAAGGGGCAGTGGATCCCGGTGGGCCTGTGCGAGCACCAGGCCACCTTGGACACTGGCAAGGGTGGTCGAGGCGAGCCAACTGACGTCGGCATCGGGTCGGAGCTCTCCTGACTCCACCATCGCCATCAGGCCCTTGCGGATGCCGGCCTCCCAGCGGTCGAACCCCGCAGCGAGCATGTTGCGGACGGCGTCATCCCGCTCGCCGATCTGGCCGAGAAGGTTGGCGATCGGACAGCCACCGATGGCGCCCCGTTCTTCTTGGAAGGCGACCAATGCGTCTGCCCATCGCACAAATCCATCCCACGTGTCGAGATCGTCAAATAGTTCCCGTTGACCGTCGAGCACGCTGTCGTTGACGGCTTCCGCCACGGCAAGGAGGAGATCGTTCTTGTCCTCGAAATAATGGTAGAGCTGACTGCGCGAAGCAGGGGCTCGGGCCCCGACCTCGTCAAGGCTGGCTCCCAGCGCCCCTCTCTCCGCCACCACCGCGGTTGCTGCAGCCACGATGCGCCGGCGAGTATTGCGCCCTTTATCGGTGGTCGGCTCGGCTCCCATGACCTCCAGTATTGAAGAATTGGACTTGACAGTCCAGTCTCATCGTGTTGGGATACAGAGTGGACTAGCTAGTCCATTCTGGACATACCGACCTGGGAGTACCAATGACCTTGACTATCCGCGAACAGTCCGAGCAACTGCAGGCTGCCGCCGCCGAGCGTCTACCAGCAGACGTCCGCGAGGTGTTCGATCGCAGCATCCAAGACCTCCTGGACCAGGGAATCCCGCCGGGCAGCATCAAGGTTGGCGACGTGCTCGAGTCGTTCACGCTGAACGACGCCACCGGCAATCCGGTCACTCTCGATCAGCTCGTTGAAACAGGGCCTGCTGTGATCGTCTTCTACCGAGGCGGTTGGTGCCCATACTGCAACCTGGCTCTGCGTACCTACCAGCACGAACTCCTCCCGCAACTCGGCGCCTTCGGCGCCCGACTGGTCGCCATCAGTCCCCAGACACCGGACGAGTCACTTTCCACGGTGGAGAAGATCGCCCTTGCATTCACCGTGCTCTCCGACCCTGGCGCTCGTATCGCCGATCGGATCGGCATTGCGTTCGAGCAGGCCGACGACGTGCTGGCCGCTCAACGCAATCTCGGTCTCGATCTGACCAAGGTGAACGCAGAAGGAGCCGTCCGCCTGCCTCGCCCCACCGCACTCGTCGTAGATCAGGATCGCATCGTGCGCTTCGTCGATGTCCAGCCCAACTACACCGCCCGCACTGAGGTCACAGACATCGTCGCCGCGCTCACCGCGCTGGCATGAATGGTGCTGCGACCTTCAGAGGCCGGACGAGAATCCAAGGTGCTGATTCCCAGGCAGCAGAAGGGCCGACCCTCTCGGATCGGCGCGGACCTTTGCACCGATCTGGTGGCGAAGGGATCATCCCACTTGGACGGCTTCGGGCCACAGACCTGGGCGTCTATGCACCAACTGAATGGATCGACCTGAACGAGACAGCCTCAGAGTAGGAAAGAATCCCTATGACCAATCACCCGGATCGATCCGATGGTGCCACCCGAGTGGCCTACATCCTTGGTGTCCCCTTGGCCGAGGATGTCGAACGGCAGTGGCCACAGATGGGCGAGGTCGTGCGCAGCGCCCAGCTCGTCGCCGAGGTGGAGGGGAACTTTCCCGAACTGACACTAAAAGGTGGGCCGCCGGCTTCACCTCGAGGAGGTGATCGTGGTCGAGTGGACGTGCGACTACGGGGACGGCCGTCTCTACCGCAAGGCTGAGCGTCGAACGGCCACGACCAGCCTGGTGGGGTTTGCCCCGGGGAGCAGATGCCCCCCGGGGCACCACGGGCTCTCTCAGACTGCCGAGGTGGCGAGTTCCCTGTGGTCCGAGCCGACATTGACCTCGATGCGGCGAGGCTTGGCCTGCTCAGCCACGGGAATGGCGACAGTGAGCACGCCGCCTTCGTAGCTCGCTTCGATGCGCTCGGAGTCGAGGGTCTTGCCCAAGACAACCTGCCTGGTGAAGGTGCCGAAGGTCCGCTCGGCGATCACTGATTCGACGTTGTCGCCCTTGGAGGGTATCGGTCGCTCGGCCGAGATGGTCAAGACGTTGTCCTCGACCGTCAATTCGATGGAGTCGGGCGTCACACCCGGAAGGTCGAGCTGGAGCAGGAAGGAATCGTCCTTGCGATATCCGTCCATCGGCATGGCCATCGAGCGTTGTCCGCTCTGTTGGGCGCTCCACATCTGCTGCAAGAGACGATCCACATCTCGAAAGGGGTCACTTCGCACAAGAGCCATTGCACTTCCTCCTTTTGCTCATGAACGTTGCTCTCTTGCGCCCCAAAAGGGCGGTGACGCTGGAACTTTAGCACTCTCGGCCCGAGAGTGCTAGCCCTTCTTCTGCCTTCAGCACCTGGACTATCTCCTCGCCATTACTACAAAGCCCGCTCGTAGCGGCAAGGCTCATAACCAAAGGAGCAGCAGCAAGTACGCGAGGTCCCCGAGGACAATCACTACCGAAACCCTCCTGACCGGGACGTGGTGTCGGGATCGAGCGGCATGGCGTGGGCCGAAGCGGCCTACAGCCAGAGCCTGCCTCCTGGGCCGGGCCCATCACTCCAGCAGCCGAATCCACCATCGTCGTGCTGAGCACCGCACACGGATCCGATTGACAGGCAGCCGTTTAGGTGCCTATAGTTAGGTACCCAAACGGCTGCCTTTTGGGCCCGCACGGGTCGGCGGCCAAACACCAGGAGGATCAACATGCCCGACATCAGACATCGCGTGGTCGTGGTATCCCCGCCCAAGCCCGTATACGAGGCAGTCGCGACCAAGGAAGGGGTCTCGGAATGGTGGACCCGAGGCGGCGTGCAGGGAGATTCTCGTGAGGGATCCAAGCTCGAGTTCTTCTTTGGCGAGCCCGAGCCCGCCGCGGTCATGGAGGTCACTCGACTCGATCCCAACGGACATGTGGAGTGGCGCTGCATCGAGGGCGCCGACAAGTGGGTCGGCACCACCGTCTCGTTTGACATCCGCCAGGAGGAGGGCGAGACCGTGGTGCTGTTCGCCCATGCCGGCTGGCGAAGCCCGAGCGAATTCATGGCTCACTGCAGCGCGCGGTGGGCCTACTTCCTGTTGAGCCTCAAAAGCCTGGTCGAGACCGGCAAGGGCACACCGTTCCCCGAGGACCTCAAGTTCTGACACCTGAAGCGGATCCCATCACCGTCGATGTCTTCAAGGCGCTGGCCGATCCGAGCCGCCGACTCCTGCTCGATCGCCTCAACGCTCGCAACGGTCAGAACCTCCGCCAGCTCCGCGCCGGGCTGGACATGGCGCGTCAGTCAGTCAGCAAGCACCTGACCATCCTCGAGGCCGCCAACCTCGTGACGGTCGTCCGACAGGGCCGAGAGAAGCTCCACTATCTCAACGCCGCGCCGATCAACGAGATTGCCGAACGCTGGATCACTCGCTACGACCGAGAACGAGTTCGGGCACTGTCCGACCTCAAACGAGCACTGGAGGAGACGCCGGTGGGACGGCCCGAGTTCGTCTACACGACCTACATCAAGACGACACCCGAGCGCTTGTGGCAGGCACTGACCGAGCCGTCGTTCACCCGCCGATGGTGGCAAGTCACCTTCGAGACGGACTGGGAGGTCGGCTCGACCATGACGTGGGACAACAACGGAATCGTCATTGCCGATCCCGAGCAGATCGTCCTCGAATCCGATCCCTACCGGAGGCTGGCCTACTCGTGGCACACCTTCACGCCGGAGCACAGAGAGCGGCTTGGAGATGAGGTATTTGCAAAGGTCGCAGCCGAGCGTCGTTCGAGAGTCACCTTCGACATCGAGCCCCTCGGGGAAGTCGTCAAGCTCACCGTCGTTCACGACGACTTCGAGCCCGGGAGCACGGCGGCGACCATGGTGCGCAACGGGTGGCCGATGTTCCTTTCCAGTCTCAAGACGCTGCTTGAAGTGGGCGAGCCCCTCGCCTCCACGCGCATCGCCCGTGGCGAGAAGTGAGTGTCCCGAGGCGCGCGCTTGACGACTGGTGTAGGTAAGTTCTAACTTACGGTTCGTGAAGACTTACGATAGGTCGCCCCTGGGCGTGCTGGCCGAGCCCACCAGGCTGGCCATCTTCGAGTTGCTGGCCGAGCAGCCCCTTCCGGTCGGTGAGCTGGCCGCTCGCCTTCCGATCTCTCGGCCAGCGGTGTCCCAACATCTCAAGATCCTCAAGGATGTGGGACTGGTGGTGGACCGTGCAGAAGGGACTCGGCGTCTGTACCAAGTCGATCCGTCAGGCGTGGCCGAGTTGCGGTCCTACCTGGATCGCTTTTGGAACCTCGCGCTGAACTCGTTCAAAGCAGTTGTCGAGCACACAGGAGAAAACCATGACATCGCAAACCACTGAGACCGCCGTCCAGACCTCCGTGGTCGTTTCGGCCTCACAAGAGCATGCCTTCTCGGTGTTCACCCAGGGCATCGGCACCTGGTGGCCGCCCGACCATCACATTTTGCAAGGCGAGCTGGCCGAAATGGTATTCGAGCCGCACGTCGGCGGTGCCGTCTACGACCGCGCCACCGACGGGAGCGAGTGTCGCTGGGGTCGGGTGCTCGTCTATGAACCGCCCCATCGGTTCGTGATCACCTGGAACATCAGCCTGCAGTGGCAGCTCGAGTCCGACTCGGACAAGGTGAGTGAGATCGAAGTGACCTTCGTTCCCGAAAGCGACACGACGACCCGTGTCGAGCTCACCCACCGGAACCTCGACCGCCACGGCCCCGGCTGGGAGCAAATGCGCGACGCCGTCGGATCGCCCGACGGCTGGCAGAGCGGGCTGACTCGGTTCGCCGACCAGGCGGCCGCATCTGGGTCCGCCAGGGTCGGCTCGTGAGTACGTTCGTATTTCGTGACGACCCGAACTGCCACCATCGCGATGGGTGGGCGCCTGTAGGCGCCTGTAGGCAGCCGTATGTCCAAGAAGTGTTGACATCGCGTTGACAACACCGATCTCCCGCCGTACGTCTATAATACGTACATGACCGAGACGCTCACCGGCAGGCTGAACTTCCGTTTGACCGAGGAGCAAGAGCGGGCGCTGCGCCGAGCGGCTGCCCTCACCGGGCAGTCGGTCTCGGGCTTCGTGCTCTCCTCGGCGGTCGAGCACGCCCATGACCTGTTGGAGCGGGCGAACCACATCGAGCTGTCCGCCGCCGAGTTCCGCCGCTTCGCGGCCGAGCTCGACAAGCCTGCCGAGGTCGTCCCCGAGCTCGTCGCTCTCTTCAAGCGCCACTCCCAGATCCCCTCCTCTTGAGCAAGCCCCGGTTGGGTCCGGTCGAGCTGCTCGACTCGGGCCGCCACGACTCCCAGAGCTTCGCCAGCGGTGTCGGCGAGCTCGACGACTGGCTGCGCCACACTGCGGAGGTGGCCGCAGCCGCCGGAACGGCGGCCACCTGGGTGCTTTCCCGACGCAGTCGCATCGTCGGGTACTACGCGCTCGCTATGGGCAGTGTCGAGCATCGAAGTGCACCGTCCCGGCTGCGGCGCGGCCAGCCCGACCCGATCCCGGTGCTCCTGCTCGCCCGCCTCGCATTGGACCGATCCGAGCAAGGCCATGGACTCGGCGCTGACCTGCTGCAGGATGCGCTGATCCGGGCCGTCGCCGGCGCCCGCCAGTACGGCGCCCGAGCGGTCATCGTCGACGCCATCGACGACCGAGCCGCGGCGTTCTATGCCCGTCACGGCTTCCTCCCTCTCGCCGGCCGGCGCCTCTACAGGCGCATCACCGATATTGACCGTGCTCTGCAGGCGTGACCGGGTGAGCTCCGGCATACGATGTCGATCGACGATCGACGACGTCAAGGCCGACCGGAGCGTGGCGGCCCATCCGGTCGCGCCGAATGCGGGACGTCCGACTGGCGTGGCGCCAGTGGCCGCGAGCGATGCCGCCCACGTTGCTACAAGTCGATATAGCGAAGAACCTGGAGCCTTGGTCGGCATGAAGAGGATGTTGGCTGTCACACTCCCCGCGTACGATCACAGGCATGGCGGAGCAGCGCATCTGGCGCGGTGCCGACGGGGACTTGTTCCGGTTCACGACGACCGTTCTGCTATCTCGTCGTCCACCCCCACACGACGCGCCAGGCCATCGCCGCCGCCTTGTGGCCGGACCTGGAAGAGACGCCCGCGGCTGACAACCTCCGCGTCAACCTCGGCCACCTGGCCAAGCTGCTCGAGCCGGACCGGGCGCCGGGCGAGGCGTCGTTCTTGCTGCGAGCGGAGGCCAGCACGGTGAGGCTTGTCATCGGACCGTGGCTCCGCGTCGACGCGGTGGAGTTCGAGACCGACTTCGAGCAGGCCGTCAAAGCCGAGGAGCGGGGCGTCCCGAGCGAGGCGCTTCGCCACTACGAAGCGGCCATCGCCCGCTATCACGGACCGTTCGTTCAGGACGCGGGGGAGGCGGAGTGGGCGTCCTGGGAACGCGACCTGGTCGCCGGACGCTACGTGCGCGCCGCTACCCGCGCCGGCGAGTTGCTGATCGGACTCGGGCGAGTCGAGGAGGCGGTGGAGCGGGGGCGGCTGGCCATCCGCGCCGACCGGTGGTCGGAGCCGGCACACCGCCTGTTGGTGCGCGCGTGGACGGCCGCCGGCGACCGCCTGTCGGCGACGCGAGCGCTCGAGGACTACCGTCACCTTCTCGGCGAGCTTGGGATCGCCGAAGGTCCGGAGACCGAACGTCTGGCCCGGGCCATCAAGCTCCGGGGTTAGCGATGGACGACGATCTCCGAGTCACCGACGACGGGTTCGTGCCCAAGGAGCGGTACACCTCGCGCCACTTCCTGGTCCTGGAGATGGAGCGCCTGTGGTCACGCGTCTGGCAGGTGGCCTGCCGGGAGGAGGAGATCCCCGGACCGGGTGGCTTCGTCGAATACGTGATTGGCGAGCAGTCGATCCTCGTCGTCCGACTTGCCGACGGCGAGGTGGTCGCCGACCACAACTGCTGCCTGCACAGGGGGACACGGTTGGGTAGCGGCGCGGGCACGTTCCCCGATGGTCAGATTCGGTGCCGTTACCACGCGTGGTGCTACCGGTTGGACGGCGCGCTGACGACCGTGGTCGATGCCGAGGACTTCGCCGGCCTGCCCGACGACCTCCGGCTGGCCGAGGTGCGGTGCGAGCGATGGGGCGGTTTCGTGTGGGTCAACGCCGACCCCGGCGCCGGGTCGCTGCTCGATTATCTCGACCCGCTGCCCCGCCTGCTGGAGCCCTACCACCTCGACCGGTTGCGGCTGCGCGCCTACCGGTCGACGATCCTGCCCGCCAATTGGAAGTCGGTCGTCGACGCCTTCAACGAGGGGTACCACGTGCAGGGCACGCACCCGCAACTGCTGCCGTGGACCGACGACGTGGCTCTCGTCTACGAGCGGTTCGAGACCCACTCGCACTACGGGCGCATCGGCGGTGCCACCCGCCAACTCCGCCCGAGCAAGCGGCTCGGGCTCACGTCGTGGGACGAGGGCGAGATCCTGGCCAACCTCGTCGACGGGCT
>Ga0302326_10002379_pt1 | contig 46008 bp, 42 predicted proteins | sample Palsa_T0_3_FD_202264 | JGI IMG/M metagenome (GOLD analysis project Ga0302326, IMG submission 202264) | Peat permafrost microbial communities from Stordalen Mire near Abisko, Sweden - Palsa_T0_3 | ecosystem: Environmental > Terrestrial > Soil > Palsa > Peat permafrost | place: Sweden: Abisko... | reverse complement strand
GACCGGCAGGCGGCGCCGTTGCGTCGTTACCGGCTCGCGCGCGTGCGTCTCGACGGTCGCGAGTCTCTCGCTCGCCCAGCGTCCATCAGGCGAGCCTTCGACTGAGCGCCTGAGGCGCTCGGCGACGTCTCGACCGGCGTCGAAACAGGCAATCTCCCGAGTCCGCCCCACGGTAGCGCTACGCTACACGCATGGCTACGCTCGAACGCTCGAAATCCGATGTACCCGCCCGCCCGCCACTCATGCGGCGCGCGGCAGCGGGCCTGGTCCTCGTCGCAGTCGTCGGGATTGGGCTTTACCTGCTGATTCACGTGATCGAAACGATCTTCGTGTTCGCGCTGGTGATCGCCGTGATCCTTGCGGTTCTCTGGGCCCTGAAAACTATCGCTTGGTGAACGCCCGATGGAGGGCTGGCAGTTCGTCGTCATCCTGATCTGGTTCGGCGTGGCCGGCGGCGTCGTCGGCCGCCACAAGGGTGGCTCGTTCTTCCTCTGGTTCCTCGTCTCGTTCTGCATGCCGGTGATCGGGCTGCTGACGGCGATCTGCTCGCGCTCGGAGAACCATGAGCTACGCCGACAATGCCCCGAGTGCGGCAAGGTGGTCAAGCTGTACGACACGCTCTGTATGCGCTGCGGGACTGACCTGGATTTCCCCGATGTCGCGATCATGTCCGAAGCGGCGGTCAGGCGGACCCCGGTACCCGGCGGGCCCGCATAGCCGGTGGGCCGGCTCTGCGCGCGGTGCTAGACTGCGCCGCCCGCCGCTCGCGGAACGGCCGCGAGCGCCGCGCTCCTCGCGGTGTAGTCTCGTTTGCGCCTACACCGGCGGACCCACCCGCTGGGCGCGCACGATGGAACGGAAGGAGGCGAGCTCGATATGCGTGCAGTTGACGCTCTGATGGAATGTCTGAAAGCGGAGGGTGTCGACGTCGTATTCGGTCTACCCGGCGGCGCCAACCTTCCGACCTACGATGCGTTCTACGATGCCGGGATCCGGCACATCCTCGTCCGTCACGAGGCCGGTGGCGGACACGCTGCCGAGGGCTACGCCAAGGCCACCGGCAAAGTCGGCGTGTCGCTCGGTACGAGCGGCCCAGGCGCGACCAACCTGGTGACGCCGATCTGCGACGCGATGATGGACTCGGTCCCTGTGGTCTTCATCACCGGACAGGTCAGGACCGAGCTGCTCGGGACCGACGGGTTCCAGGAGGCAGACACGATCGGCATCACGATGCCGATCGTGAAGCACAGCTTCATGATCCAGCACCCGCTGGAGATCCCGCGCTCGATCCACGAGGCCTTCCACGTCGCGCGGACGGGCCGGCCCGGCCCGGTCGTCGTCGACATCCCGCAGGACCTGAGCCGCGCGGACATCCCCTACGAGCCCGTGACCGACGTCCACCTGCCGGGCTACCAGCCGACCACCGACGGCAACCAGAAGCAGATCCGGATCGCCGCCAAGGCGCTCGCCAACTCCCGGCGCCCGGTGATCTACGCGGGCGGCGGCGTCATCAACGCGAACGCGGCCGCCGACCTGACCGAACTGGTCCTGTCGGACCGGTTCCCTGTCACGTGCACGGTGATGGGCCTCGGCGGCTTCCCCGCGCCGCACGAGCACTGGCTCGGGATGCTCGGCATGCACGGCACCAGGACGGCCAACTACGCGATGGACGAGGCCGACCTGATCTGTGCGATCGGCGCCCGCTTCGATGACCGGATCACCGGCAAGCTGTCGGAGTTCGCGCCGCGTGCCAAGTTCATCCACATCGACGTCGATCCCGCCGAGATCTCCAAGAACGTGCCGGCGCACATCCCGATCGTCGGCGACGCCAAGAACATCCTGCCGCGGCTCACCGCCGAGTACCGCGCGCTGGCGCCAGATCCGGCTCGGCTGGACGAATGGTGGTCCCGGATCCACGCGTGGCGGGAACGTCACCCGCTCGGGTACCAGCCCTCCCAGGATGCCGAGATCAAGCCCCAGCAGATGATCCAGGCCCTGTACGAGGCCACAGGCGGCGACGCGATCGTGACCAGCGACGTCGGACAGCACCAGATGTGGACCGCTCAGTACTACCACTTCGCCAAGCCGCGCCGGTGGATCAACTCCGGCGGGCTCGGGACGATGGGCTTCGGCCTGCCGGCGGCGATGGGCGCCAAGGTTGGATGCCCGGATCAGACGGTGGTCTGCGTGGCCGGTGACGGATCGGTCCAGATGAACATGCAGGAGCTCGCAACGTGCTCCCAGGAGGGCATCGCGATCAAGGTGTTCATCATGAACAACGGCTACCTCGGAATGGTCCGCCAATGGCAGGAGCTGTTCTGGGACAAGCGCTACAGCCAGGTCGACATGGGCCAGTGGCCCGACTTCGTCAAGGTGGCAGAAGCGTACGGCGCGACCGGCATGCGCTTCGAGGACAAGAGCACCCTCGTCGAGGACATGAAGCAGGCGCTCGCGACCGAAGGGCCGGTGCTCGTCGACGTCCGCGTCACCCGCGAGGAGAACACCTACCCGATGATCCCGGCGGGCAAGGCTGCACGGGACATGGTGGGCTAATGGGTGAGCCAGGGACAAAAGAGGTCCTCTCGCTCGATGAGCTCGAGGCCACAGCCGGTCTGCGGACCGGACGCAAGCACATCCTCTCGATCCTGGTCGAGAACAAGCCCGGTGTCCTGACCAGGATCGCCGGCCTGTTCGCACGGCGGGGATTCAACATCGCCACGCTCGCGGTCGGACCGACCGACGACCCGTCGGTGTCGCGTGTAACGCTCACGCTCGACGGTGCCAAACACCCGATCGACCAGGTCACCAAGCAGTTGCACAAGCTCGTCAACGTCTTGAAGATCCGCGATCTCGAACCGGACGAGACGCTCGCCCGCGAACTCGCGCTGTTCAAGGTCAACGCCGACGGAGTCAGCCGCGCCGAGGTGATGCAGATCTGCGAGATCTTCCGAGCCAAGATCGTCGACGTGACGAAGCGCTCCGTAGTCGTCGAGGTGACCGGCACCTACGAGAAGGTAGAGGCATTCGAGCGCCTCGTCAGGCCGTTCGGTCTGATCGAGATGGCGCGCACTGGCGAGATCGCGATCTCCCGGGGACGAAGCGAAACGTAGAGCTGGGTTTGACTGGGTCGATCGAGCGATCTCCCGGGGACGAAGCGAAACGTAGAGCTGGGTTTGACTGGGTCGATCGAGCGATCTCCCGCGTCCCCCCGGCCAGTTTTGCGGCGGTCGTGGTCGTTGACCGTGCATGGGAGGGTGTCGCGTAAACACGCGGCGTTGTGAGGATGTGACAACGGCGGACGCGAGCAGCTCAGGAGAGCCACGCATCATTTCCTTCGGATAACGGAGGTGTTGATGCGTTCATCCCCGCAAACTGGGCGGATCCGGGCAGAACGCGCGGGGAGTCACAGTCAGCCGCACGCGCGAACCCCGTCGCGCCAAGCACGGGCGATCCCGTCGAGCGCTCGCGTCATCAACTCCTTACAACCAGCGGTGGTCGGCCAGGCTTTTTGCGACGCCCTCAGATAGGCGCGTTTCTCGCCACGCCTACCGGTGAACCGGTCAGCACCCGCGATGTAACCGTTTGAGCGAGACGCGTTGGCGCGTGCGAGTGCTCATTATTGATAACGGCTCGCCGCGCGGCGGGTGGTTCGCTCGGGTCGACCCCGGTCGCGCGCGCGGTGAACCTAACCTGTGACATGGGCGGCACCGCTCTGGAGCGCTTCCGCGGTGCTTGTGGCGAATCCGCGCCGATATCCGGCCCGACGGGCGCAAACACCGGGGGCTGTGCTCGATCACCCGTCGTATTTCCGGTCAACTGACCACAGGCCCCTGCCGAGCCCGGAATATTCGCCGTCGGGCGGTACTCGGGGAATCGGGGTCGGCTCTCGGGGGGGTCGAGGGTCGATTTTCTCGCGCACGCGCCGACCTCTCCAGCGGACGCTTGCCGCGTCCCAGGCGGGGTCGGCTCAGGCCGCCACAGCCGCGGTGAAGAGACGACCGGTCGCCGCCGGTCTCTCCGAGGCGCGGTGTGAGATCTTCCATCTCCGTCTTAAGCAGTCCACGTCACTCCGACGGTGCTCGGGCGATCTAGATCGGCCCCGCCCGCCACCCGACCAGCCACCGGTAGCCTGTTTGTGGATGACGGAAGTTCGGACTGGAACCCCGGCGCCTGTCTGGCTTGACGGGGATGCGCTGGCCCGCTTGGAGCGTCGGCTGGAGGCGGCGTTGCGGCGCGCGCGGGGGAGTGGATCGGCGATCGTTGCGAGCTTCACCTCGTCCGCCCCCGCTGGAACCGACCCATGTGCGGTCGTGCTCGCTTCGCGACGGCCCTCCGAGCAGTGGACGTGCCTGGAGCAGCCCGACCGTGACGGTGCAGCCGTTGCGGCGGTCGGCTGTGCGCGGGCGATCGAGGCTTGGGGACCTGGGCGTTTCCGGGACGTGTCGGCGCAGTGGCGATCGCTTACTGCGTCCGCGCTCACCGACCCGATCGATGGGCCGGCCGGGTCAGGACTGACCGCGCTCGGTGGCTTCGCGTTCTCTCCCACGGGGGGTGGCTCGCCGCAGTGGGTGGGCTTCCAGCCCGCATCGCTGATCGTTCCCGAGTTCTCGCTCGCGCGGCGCGGGGGGGAGGTCGTCCTGACCCTGAACGTGCAGGCCGCTCCGGACGATACGGTCGAAGATCTGCTCGCGCGGGTCGATCGGCGCCTTCGGGAGCTCCGCACAGATCCGCTGCCGCTGCTCGATCCGGCTCCGGCCGGAGGCTACGAAGTCATCAGCGCGATGCCGCCCTCGCATTACGAGCACGCCGTAGCCCGCGCCGTAGACCTGATCCGGGCGGGCGAGCTGGAGAAGATCGTGCTCGCTCGTGAGGTCCAGGTGCACGCCCCCGTCGAGCATGACCCGGCGGCTGTGCTCGGAATCCTGCGCGAGGCGTTCCCGACGTGTTACGTCTACGCCGTCGGACGGGGCGACTCCACGTTCCTCGGTGCCAGTCCCGAACTGCTCCTGCGCCGGGAGGGCCAGCGCGCGAGCACGGTCGCGCTCGCCGGGTCGACTCGGCGCAGCGCCGATCCCGCGGTCGACCGTCACCTCGGCGAGCAGCTTCTGAGCAGCGACAAGGACCGGCACGAGAATGCGATCGTCGCACGGCGGATCGTGAAGACGCTGACACCACACTCGGTTTGGGTCACCACCGCCCCCGAACCGGTAATCGTGCGCGTAGCGAACATCCAGCACCTCGCGATGCCGATCCGGGCTCAGCTCGCCGCATCGGTGGGGGCTGTCGAGTTGGTCGGCCTGCTGCACCCGACGCCCGCCGTCGGCGGCGAGCCGTCAGCGGGCGCGCTCGCGACGATCCCGGCGCTCGAGGGCTTCGACCGCGGTTGGTACGCAGGCGCGATCGGGTGGATCGACGCCACCGGAGACGGGGAGCTGTGCGTCGCGCTCCGCTGCGCGCTGCTCCGCGGCCATGTCGCCCATTGCTATGCCGGCTGCGGGATCGTGCGCGACTCCGACCCCGGCGCCGAGCTCGCCGAGAGCGAGATCAAGCTAGAGGCGATGTTGCCGGTGCTGGCGGGCTGATGATCGAGCCGGTTTGATCAAGGCGAGCATACTCCCCGGCGCCGGAGCCACTCGGAGCGCTAGCCCCTGAGCGCGGCTCTGGCCGCGTCGGCCACCCGCCGGTGCAGGGCGAGGTTCTCGGCCCGGTCAGTCCTCACCTCGATGATCGTCGTGCCGGGCGAGCCGAGCGCGGATCCGAGCGCGGATTGCAGATCGGCAACGGTGCCGGGGCGCTCGTACCCGCAGCCGTAGAGGGCGGCGGCGTGCGCGAAGTCGAGGCCGTGGGGGGTGGCGACGTGCTCCTCGAAGGCGTCCCCCTCGCGGGAGACGGGGAGGAAGTGGAAGATCCCGCCGCCGTCGTTGTTGAGCAGTACGACGGTTAGCGGGAGGGCGAGCCGGCGCGCGGCCATGAGCCCGCCGAGGTCGTGGGCGAGCGCGACATCGCCGATCAGGAGCACGACCGGGCCGTCGGTCACGGCGGCGGCGCCGAAGGCGGCGGACACGGTCCCGTCGATCCCGTTGGCACCGCGGTTGGCGAGCACGTGCGGCGGGTCGTCGCGGGCGGTGAAGAACTCCTCGACGTCGCGGATGGGCATCGAGGAGGCGACGAACAGGGTAGCTCGGCCGGGCAGCCACTCACCGAGCTTGGCGGCGACGAGCGGCTCGGACAGGTCGTCCCCGAGCGTGTCGGCGATCGCCGCGGCGACGGCTGTGTCGGCCGCGCGCCAGGACTGCACCCACGCGGGGGGCGCGGGCGAGCGGTCGGTGCTCGCGAGCGCCCCCTCGAAGCGCACCGGGAGCCGCCGGGCGACGACGCCGTCGGGGTCGTGCCACGTCCGCTCGGGGTCGAAGGCGATCTGCTCGCAGTCGAGGCCGGCCAGCCACGCGCGCAGCGGCTTCGAGGTTGGCATGTCCCCGACCCGGAGCACGAGCTCGGGGCGGTGGCGGGCGGCGAACTCCTCCTCGCGCAGGAGCAGGTCGTAATGGGCGATCGCCGCCTCGCCGGTGCGGGCGCCAGAAAGCGGATCGGCGAGAAGCGGAACGCGGTAGTGCGCCGCGTACGCGGCGACGGTGTCGCCGGATCGCTCGAGCCCGCCGCCTCCGGCCACGATCAGCATCCGCGGCGGCGGATCCTCCAGCACAGGGGCGGCGACCGCGGTCGGTCGGCTCGCGAGAACCCACGGCCGGCCGGCCGGGCGGGCGTCACCGGCCGCGGGAAGCGGCTCCTCGAGCACGAGTGGCTCGCGCAGCGGCACGTTCAGGTGCACGGGCCCCGGCCGCCCATCGATCGCGGTCCAGTAGGCACGGCACGCAAGCGTCCTGATCCACCGCAGCCGCTCCGGTGTCGCATCGCCGGTGTCGAGCTCGCAGAACCACTTGACCGCGTCGCCGTAGAGCTTGATCTGGTCGATCGTCTGCCCCGCCCCGACGTCCCGCAGCTCCGGTGGTCGGTCGGCGGTCAGCACGATCAACGGCACGCTCGCCTCGCGGGCCTCGATCACCGCGGGGGTGAGGTTTGCCGCGGCCGTGCCAGATGTGCAGGTGATCGCGACGGGCCGACCCCCGGTCTTGGCGGCGCCGAGGGCGAAGAAGCCGGCGCAGCGCTCATCGATGTGCGACCAGCAGCGGATCTGCGGCTCGCGGACCAGCGACAGGACGATCGGGGTCGATCGCGATCCGGGCGAGGTGCACGCGTCGCGTACGCCGCAGCGGCCGAGCTCGTCGCAGAGGGCACTCAGAAGGAGATAGGAATCAGCGGTGGCGGTCATGATGTTCTGAATGGCGCCGACCGTCCTGCTGCTCCACGGCTTCACGAACACCGGTGCCAGCTGGGACCCCGTCGTCGCGGCGCTCGGCGAACGCTACCGTGCGCTCGCGCCGGACATCCGCGGGCACGGGTCGGCGTCGGGCGCACGCCCGGTGACGCTCGAGGCGGTGCTCGGCGACGTGGCCGCCGCCGCCCCCGAGCGGTTCACGCTCGTTGGTTATTCGCAGGGTGGCCGGATCGCACTGCACGCCGCGCTCGCGCTCGGCGAGCGGGTGGAGCGCCTCGTGCTCGTCGGTGCGAGCCCCGGGATCGCGGATCAGGAGGAGCGTGCAGCGCGGCGCGACGCCGACGAGACGCTCGCGCGCGAGATCGAGCGCCAGAGCATCGAGGAGTTCGCGACCCGATGGGCGGCCACGCCCGTGCTGGCAGGGCAGTTGCAGGAGGTCAGAGAAGCCGCGCACGCCGACCGTCTGCGCAGCACGCCGGCCGGGCTGGCCGCCGCCCTCCGCGGCCTCGGGACGGGGGCGCTCCCGCCCCTCTGGGCGCGGCTCGGAGAACTGAGCATGCCGGTCGCGCTGATCGCCGGAAAGCAGGACGACAAGTTCCGTGCGATCGCCGAGCGAATGGCGCGGGCGATCCCGCGTCCGGAGCTCGTGGTCGTCGCCGGTGCGGGCCACGCCGTGCACCTCGAGCAGCCCGCTCGGGTAGCGGCGGAGATCGAAAGGAGGGTGAACCGGACCGCGACAGTGACTCTGAAGCGTGAAGCAGAGTGAGCGCTACCCTATGGCAGCGATGGAGACAGCCGAGCGGCTCATCACCGCGGACGAGTACCTCGCACGCGAGTTCGACGATCGCTTCACGGAGCTGATCAACGGGCGCGTGGTGGTGAACCAGCCGCTGATCCCGCACCAGACGATCGTCGGTCGCATCTATCTGGCGCTCGGCAACTGGGTCAACGCCGGCGCCGGCAGGGGATACGTGTGGCTGCCCCTGGACACCAAGATCGACGAATACAACGTGCTCGCCCCCGACATCGTCTGGGTCGCACAAGCGCATCTGCCGCCGCGTGGCTCGAAGTACATGGTGCACCCGCCGGAGCTCGTCGTCGAGGTCCGCTCGCCGAGCACGTGGAACCGCGACGTGGGAGTCAAGAAGAACCTGTACGAGCGACACGGGGTGCGCGAGCTGTGGCTCGTCGACGACCGATCATCGAGCGTGCTGCGCTACCGCCGCTCGAGCGAGGCCGCCGAGGCGTTCGACGACGGCGCCGAGATCTCCGCTCCGGATACTCTCACGTCACCTCAGCTACCGGGGTTCGAGCTGGACCTCGGCGTGCTGTTCGCGCCGGCGCTCTGACCGGCAGCCAACAAAACAGCAGCCGCTCATGTGCCGCCATACCACGCGGCCAGCCCGTCTCCCAGCCCCGGACTGTCCGGGAGCTCGATCCGCCCGTCCCGCACCGGCAGCGGGTCGGCCGGCCCGTCGAACAGCCCGAGCGTCGCCAGTCCACAGGCGCGCCGGGGCTTCAGCACAGCAGCCGCGTGAAGCGCCGCTGCGATCCCGAGCGGACCGTCGAAGGTAGACGCCAGGTAGACGTCGTAGCCCGCTTGGCGAGCCGTCGCGGCTTGCTCGATTACCCCGCTGATCCCGCCGCATCGAGCGATCTTCAGGCATACCGCGTCGCAGCAGCGCCGCTCGAGCGCGCCGGGGGTCGCAGCCGTCTCGTCGATCGCGATCGCGACGTCGCCGGTCTCGAACACCCGGCGGATCTCCTCGACCCCCGACGCCGGCTCCTCGCAGAGCTCGAGGCCGACCGGGGAGAGCACCCGTAGCGCGGCTGTCGCTTCTGCCGCGGACCAGCACGAGTTCGCATCGATCCGGATCGCCAGCTCGGGGCCGCCGGCGGCGCGGACCGCGGCCAGCCGCCCAGCGTCGTCGCCGACGCCGACCTTCACCTTGACGCACCTGAAACCCGCGGCGCGCGCCCGCGCGGCCTCCGACGCGGCACCAGCTCGGTCCGTGGCGCCGATCGTCCAGTTCACATCCACTGCCTCCGGATCGCCGGCCCCGAGCAGCCGCCACACCGGCTGCTGCGCCCGGCGGCCCGCCAGATCCCACATCGCCAGGTCGATCGCGGCGACCGCCTGCGGCAGGACGGCGAGCTCGCGGCAGGCGGCGAGCACGTCGGCGTGGTCGCTGCCGTCAGACGCCTCGAGCACCGAAGTGCAGTCTTCGAGCGCGGCGCGGACGTGATCGATCGAGACACCGTCGTATGGCTCGAGCGGCGCCGCCTCTCCGAATCCGAGGGCGCCGTCCACCCCTTCCAGAGACAGCAGCAGGAGCGGGCGCGCAACCAGCCCCGCGTAAGCCGTCGAGAATCCCGCGCTGAAGCGAGCCGACGCGGCGAGGACCCTGACCTTCACCGGCTCAGGAGCAGACCCGCCGCCAGCAGTGTGCAGAACGCGAGCTGGAGCATCCCGGTTTGAGCCAGCGCGCCGTTCAGCGACGCGCCGTCGGTCCGGTTCCGGACGACGCGAACGATCGGCGCCGCGACCGGGATCGTCAGCCACGGCAGCATTACCCACGGCTTCAGCGGACCGAAGGCCCAGGTCACGGGGGCGGCAAGAAAGGCGAGGTAGACCATCGACGCGTACAGGAGTCGCGTCCGCTCACGGCCGAGCCTGACCGCGAGTGTCTTCTTCCCGGCGCGGCGGTCGGTGTCGATGTCTCGGAAGTTGTTGACGACGAGGATCGCTGCCGCGAGCAGGCCGACGGGGACGGCGAGCGCGAACGCCTCCCAGCTGAGGTGAGTGACCTGCACGAAATAGGAGCCTGCGACGGCGACGATGCCGAAGAACAGGAACACGAACAGCTCGCCGAGTCCCTCGTACCCGTACGGGCGCGGTCCCCCCGTGTACAGCACGCCGGCCAGGATCGATGCCGCCCCGACGAGCAGCAGCTGCCACCCGGCGACCGCGACCAGGTAGGCACCGGCCAGCACGGCGACACCGAATGACGCATAGGTCGCCTCGAGTACACGCCGCGGCGGGACGAGCCCGCCCGCCGTGACGCGTACGGGCCCTAGCCGGTCCTCGGTGTCGGCGCCGCGCCTGGCATCGGAGTAGTCGTTCGAAAGGTTCGTGCCAACCTGGATGAAGACCGAGCCGATCAGCGCGGCGATGAATCTCAGCGGATGGAAGATGCCGTAGAAGCCCGCCAGCGCGGTTCCCACCAGCACCGGGGCGATCGCCGCCGGCAGGGTCCGGATCCGCGCCGCCATCAGCCAGATGCGGATCCCGCTCGCGGCTTGTCCCGCCACCGCCACGCTCACGCCCGCCGCGGGAATTTCGAGAAGTCCGGCTGGCGCTTCTCGAGATAGGCACCGCGGCCCTCCTGCGCTTCTTCGCTCATGTAGAAGAGCAGGTTCGCGTCGTGCGCCAGCTGCTGGATCCCTGCCAGGCCGTCCTCGTCGGCGTTGAAGCTCGACTTCAGTAGCCGTAGCGCGAAGGGGGAGAGCGCGAGCATCTCCCGGCACCACTGCACCGTCTCCTCCTCGAGGCGATCGAGCGGCACGACTGCGTTCACGAGTCCCATCTCGAGTGCCTGCTGTGCGTCGTACTGCCGGCACAGGAACCAGATCTCCTTGGCCTTCTTGGGTCCCACGAGCCGGGAAAGCACGCTGGCGCCGAAGCCGCCGTCGAACGAGCCTACCTTCGGTCCGGTCTGTCCGAAGCGGGCATTCTCGGCGGCAATCGTGAGGTCGCACACCACATGCAGCACGTGACCGCCACCGATCGCGTAGCCGGCGACCATCGCCACCACCGGCTTCGGCATCCGCCGGATCTGGATGTGAAGGTCGGTGACGTGGAAGCGGCCGACGCCGGGTTGGGCGCCCGCCGCTGCGGGGTCCGCGCCGGTCACGTAGCCGCCGCGCTCGCCACGAACCCGCTGGTCACCGCCCGAGCAGAACGCGTCTGGTCCCTCACCAGTCAGGATGATCACTCCGACCGAAAGGTCCTCGCGAGCCCGCTCGAACGCATCCGAGAGCTCGATCACGGTCTCGGGACGGAATGCGTTGCGAACCTCGGGACGCGCGATCGTGATCTTCGCGATGCCGGCGTCATCTCCGGTCGAGAGGTCGTAGCGAATGTCGTTGTATGCGGCGCCGAGCTGCCAGGTGACGGGCACGGGGACTCCGAGGGTGGGGGCGGCGGAGACTAGCGGGTGACCGCTTGGCGGGGCGGGGGCGAGTTAGCCTCTCAGCCGTGGAGTTCGATCCATGGCTCAGCCGCGCCGCAAGCATGAACCCGAACGGCGTCGCGCTTGTGACCGGGGCCGGCTCGGTCACCTACGCCGCGCTCGACGCTCGCGCCCGCCACGCCGCCGGCGGGCTGGCGGCACGCGGCGTGTCCCCGGGTGAGGAGGTCGGGATTGCGCTGCCTCCGGGCGAGGACTTCGCCGTGGCGCTGCACGGCTGCCTGCTGCTCGGGGCAGCCGCCGTCCCGATCGATCTGCGTCTCGGGGCGGCCGAGCGCGCCGCGAGGCTGGCCGGCGCCGTGACGGTCGAGGAACCTCTCGACGGCCCGTCGCTCCGCGACCCCGCCCGCCACCGCGCGGACGCGGTCGCGACCGTCATGTACACGTCGGGAAGCACCGCCGCGCCGAAGCAGGTGCGCCTGACCTACGGGAACTGGCTGTGGAACGCGCTCGGCTCCGCGATCGCGCTCGGGCTCGAGCGCAACGACCGTTGGCTCTGTCCGATGCCGCTCGCTCACGTCGGCGGGCTGTCGATCCTGCTGCGGTCGACGATCTACGCCACGACCGTGGTGCTGCCCGACGGGTTCGACGTCGAGGCCGTGAACCGGCACCTGCTCGACCCCGAGCAGCGGATCACGCTTGTCTCGCTCGTGCCGACGATGCTGTCGCGACTGCTGGACGCGGGTCTCGCACGTCCGCCGACGCTGCGCTGGGCGCTGCTTGGCGGGGGCCCGATCCCGCCGGCTCTGGTTCGACGCGCAGACGCCGCGGGGGTGCCGATCGCCTCGACCTACGGCATGACCGAGGCGTGCTCGCAGATCGCCACGCGCGGCTGGCCCCTGACCGGCGTGGAACTGCGTGTCGCCGAGGACGGGGAGTTGCTCGTGCGCGGACCCACCGTTGCCACCGGGGCGCTCGGCCCAGACGGTTGGCTGCACTCCGGCGATCTCGGGGTGCTCGACGACCGCGGGCGGCTGACGGTGATCGGCAGGCGTTCGGACACGATCGTGACCGGCGGCGAGAACGTGGCTCCCGCTGAGGTGGAGGCGGTCCTGCTCGATCACCCTGCGGTCGCGGATGCCGCCGTGCACGGCCGCACCGACGCCGAGTGGGGGGAGCGGCTCGTCGCGACCGTGGTTTTGCACGATGGTGCGGAGGCGAGCCCCGAGCAGCTCCGCGAGCACTGCGCCGGACGTCTGGCTGCGTTCAAGGTCCCCAAGTCGATCGGGCTGACCGACGCCCTGCCCCGGAGCCCTACCGGAAAGCTCCTTCGACGCGATCTCGAGTGAGCGCTCTGAGCCGCCGCGCGCCGCCGCGCACCGCTCGGCAGGCGCGTCAGGCAGCCTTCTCCCGCGCGACAACCCGATACACGAAATCCGTTCTCGGACATGCTGCGCGCCGGTCCTGCCGGCGGCGCTCTGGTCCGGTATAGCCCACTGCCACAGGGTCGTGCAGCCGGCGGTCGTTGCGGCGCAGGTCCTGGCCCGCGGGTCGCCACGTGTCGGATTCCAGTGACGGCACTGCGTGCTCGCGAAGGTCGATCCGGACGCTCCAGGGCTCAGCGACGGCCGCCCGCCGGGGCCGCTCGCGGAGCATCGTACGGAGCACGCGCCGGCCGTCGCGGAACGCGTTCAGGTTCGAGGTACCGGCACGGCGCTCGAGCTCGAAGCTCGGGACCTCGCGGATCTGGAGACCGGCCTTGACCGCGTTGAGCACCAGCTGCGTCTCGATCTCGAACCCGTCGGCGCTGAGCATCAGCGCATCGAGGTGCCGCCGCCAGAACGCGCAGTACCCGTAGCAGAGGTCGGTGAAGCGCGACCCGTACAGCATGTTGGCGAGCTTCACGAATGTCATGTTGCCCGTGGCTCGCAGGCGGGTGAAGTCAGCCGACCCACCGGTCTCGAGATGGCGTGAGCCCTTGACGAAGTCCGCGCCGAGCTGCAGCTGCTCGACGAACAGGTGCATCTCCGCCGGGTCGGTGCTGCCGTCGGCATCGCACATGACGACGACTTCACCGGTCGCGGCCGCAAACCCCGCTCGCAGCGCAGCGCCCTTCCCAGGCTGATGCTGATGCACCACGACGATGTCGGGCCGCACCTGACGGGCGATCGCCTCAGTGCGATCGGTTGAGAGCCCGTCGACGAGCACGACCTCAGACACCCACTCGGGGAGGTTCTCGAGCACCCAGCCGACGCTGCCCTCCTCGTTGAGCGTCGGGACCACCACGCTGACTGATGGCGCGCGCACAAGCTGCAGGGACTGCTCCTGAAGGCTGGCCGGAGCCGGATGGGGGTCTGGTGGGAGATCAAGTTCCACCAGCGCCACCGGATTACGCGCTGGGGCGAGATGATCAGGATCGAGATCCACTCCGTCCCGAGCCAAAGCGCCCTGCGTACCGCGAAGAGTGTCCCGATCGCGAATCGATCGATCGGACCACGGAAAAAGACGTGCCTTGCCCATGCCTGAACCCGCCCCTGTCAGACGTCGTTATAAACACAATTACGGAACCCGCGCCCGCGACCCCGCTATCGATGCAATCGCTGGACCCTTGCCCGCAACCCCACTTCGGGGAACCCACCAGAATCCCAAACCAGAATCTGGATAAGTTTTGACGTGGGAAATTTACACCAAAACAACCCTTTGCGCTAGCCCCATAGGTGCGTCGACCCAAAAAACTGTGCAAACTTAACGAAACTTCGGCTTATCTAGCCTGGCCGGGGTCAAAACTGCCGAGATTGTGCCGAGCCTCCTGGGCTCAAGGCTCCACCTGACAGACGGTCTGGACCTCTTTGCAATCATCTGGCGACGGCGCGATGGTCTAGTGGTTCGGGCGGCCGGTGCTAGGCAAGCAACCTGCTCCCTGCCGTGCACGCAGCGACGGCCATCTCACACAGAGACCATGACACTTCTTCACTTCGCTCATCAAGGATCGCGCGGCGGTGCTCAAACCGTCGCGATTGTCGAACTGCTGGGAGCGCCGTGTCGACGATTGCGCTGAGGGGCGGAGGCGGGCGGGCGAGATCTGAGGGGGCGCCGTCGGCCGAAGAACTGGTCCGATCGCCGTCTGACCGGTTTTTTGGGCGCGTGCCGGCCGTCGCCGCGTTCACGTGCATTGGCCTGCTGCTCTGCGCGATCGCGGACGCCCTCTCGCGCGGGACGGTCCTACCGTCGGTCTGGATCTACTGGGCCGGCGTAACGCTGATCGCCGCCCCGATCTTCTACGTGCTCTGTTCGGCGCGAGCGAGCTCGCGTGAACGCCTGACGCTGGTGTGCATGCTCGGCTTGGGGCTGTACGCGGTCAAGCTGATGCACGAGCCATTCGGCTTCACGATGACCGATGAGTTCCCGCACGCCTTCAACCTCGAGCAAATCCTCCGCCACCACAAGCTGTTCAACAGCAATGCCTTCCTTCCGATCTCGGCCGACTACCCAGGTCTGGAGGGAGCGGCATCCTCGCTGGCGATGCTGACCGGGATGTCGGTCTTCAGCACCGGCATCATCGTGGTCGGCGCCGCGCGCCTGATGATGATGATCGGTCTGTTCGTGTTGATCGGCGGAATCAGCCGATCAGCCCGCGTAGCGGGCATCGGAGCGGCCGTGTACGCCGCCAACGCGAACTTCCTGCTGTTCGGCGCTCAGTTTGCCTACGAGTCGCTCGCTCTGCCACTGCTTGTCGTGGTACTGGCCTGCATCGCGGCGCGCGACCGGGCGCGCTTATCCGACGAGCGAGCGTGGGTGCTCCCGATCGTCCTCGGCATCGTCGCAATAGTGCCGACCCATCACCTGACGTCGTACCTCATGATCGCGATTCTGCTTGTGGTAACGATCATGCGGCGCGTCTCCAGCAGGTTCGCCACCGCGCCGCCGCTGTGGCCGTTCCTCGCGTTCGCCGCGGGACTGACGCTCGCCTGGCTCGTGGTCGTCGCCAGCGCGACGGTCGGATACCTCTCGCCGGTCGTCGGTCAGGCCTTCGAGTCAACGCTCAAGACGATCACCGGCGAAACCCCACCTCGTGCTGCCTTCACCGGCGCCCTCGGAGCCAACCAGGCGAACGATCTCGGCGAGAAGCTGATCGGGTTCGGATCGGTCTTGCTCCTGCTGGTTGGGTTTGTGCTCGGCTTCATCGCTGCGAAGCGTCGTTATCGGTTCCGCTACCAGGAACAGACGATCTTGATGATCCTCGCGGCGCTGGGGTGGTTCGCAGCCTCGGCATTGCGTCTGGCGCCGGCAGCCTGGCAGGTCGGCAACCGCCTGGCTGAGTTCTTGTTCATCGGGGCAGGTTTCGTGATCGGCTCGATCCCGATAGACAACTATCGGGTGCTTCGAAGACGATGGCCGGCGCGGGCGATCATCGCTGCTTGCGGCGCGATCCTCGTGATTGGGGGCGCGATCACCGGTTGGCCGGCAGGCACGCGTTTGGCCAATCCCACTGTTGTCGCCGCCGATGGGCACCGGATCTACTCCAATCCGATCGGGTTCGGGATGTGGGTCGGCAGCCACCTCCCGCCAGGAACGACGATGGTTGCGCCCGACGCAGACGCGGCAACGATAATGGTTTACGGTCAGGCGAACGCGCTGACTGGGTACGACGTCTACGCGGACGCGATCCTTACCGCGAAGACGCTTCAGAGCTGGGAGCTGCCGGAGTGGCGCAGGGATCACGTGCACTACATCGTCGTCGATCTCCGGCAGCGAGCGACGGACGTCACAGGGGGTTATTTCTTCGGTCTGCGCCCACCGGCTGGGCCGATGGATGCCCTTCTCCCGATCAGCACTGCGACGCGATTCGACAAGGCGGGCTTGCCGAGGATCTTCGACAGCGGTGACATCATGGTGTACGACCTGCAGGGGTCCCGATGAGCATCGTCCCCACGGACGGGTCACCACCCAGCGTAGCGCCCGCCGCCGGCATCTCTACGGGGGCGATGTCGAATGTTCGCCATCCCGCCGTGGTCGCGATCGCTGCGGTGATCTGCACGGTTGGCGTCGTCGTCGCTCCTGTTACGGCCGTGCGCACAATTTTTGCACTGCCGCTCTGCCTGTACCTGCCGGGGTACGCCATCACATCCGCGATCTTCGCCACGAGCTATCTCGAGTACCAGCAGCGGGTGATGCTGAACATCGCGCTCAGCTTCGCCACGCTCGTGGTGGGATCGCTGCTGCTCGACCTCACACCGTGGGGGCTGCGGAAGGGATCGTGGTCGGTCCTGCTTCTGGTCGTCATTCTCGGCGGATGCGCTGTGAGCTCTCGGCGCTTACCGCCGAGGCAGCGCGGGCGCCGGCGCTGGCGTGGGGCGGGTGTCACCCGCTTCGACGTCGTCTTGCTGCTGCTGGCCGCGCTCGCTGCTGTCGTGGCCTTCGGACTCACCAGGACCGTGTTACCCGCCCCTAACGTGGTCGGCTACTCGGACCTCTGGATGCTCCCGGCCGGAAGCGCGAAGGCGCCGTCCGTCGTCATCGGCGTAATCAGCGATGAGCAACATCCGGCGACCTATCGCGTTGTGCTCAGCGCCGGCGGGGTAAACCGGACGGTCGACTCGAGGCTGGAGCTGAAGCCAGGACTGCAGCGTCGCTTTAGGGTGTCTCTCCCGCGTTCCTCGGGCATGGTGACCGCGACTCTGTACAAGGCACACACCGCGGGCGTCTATCGACAGGTCACCGCTGAAGCACCCGGTCGGTGACCCAGCGTGCGAATACTTCTCGCCACCGACCACTTTCCTCCGTTCATCGGTGGCGCGCACCGGTGGGGGCAGCTGCTGGCGCTCGGGCTCGCGCGCCGCGGACACGAGGTCAACGTCGTCACAGAGTGGCACGCCGGGCTTCCGCGCCAGGAACGTTCTGGGGATGTAACGGTGCACCGAATCCGCCAGCTCAGGACCGCGCTCCCGAGATTCGTCGGCGACCCACGTGAGCGCCACTCGCCGCCGTTCCCAGATCCGATGAGCATCCGTGATCTGCGGCCGATCATTTCGGCTTGCGCGCCGGACGCGGTGCTCGCCCACGGCTGGATCGCCTCCTCGGTGGCCCTGGCGCTTGCCGGCCGCGGGATCCCGCTGCTGCTCTCCGCGCACGACTACGGCTACTTCTGCGCGACCCGGTCGCTGCTCTACCGTGGGAAGACGTGTACTGGACCTGCGCCGAGGAAATGTCTCGGATGCGCGAGCGAGTACTACGGCGGAACCGCCAAGGGCGCGACAGCAGTCGCCGGCGTCGCCGGATCGCGCCTCGTTCTGCGGCGGTCGATGGCCGGTCTGCAATGCGTTTCTGGCTTCGTCGACGAAGTGACCTGGCGGAACCTTGTCGGTGACGGCGTCGACGGACGTGAGCTCGGCCGGTTCATCATCCCGCCGTTCCTCGATACCGAACCGGTCGGCGACGAATCGGCCGCCGACGAGATCGCGAGCTGGCTCGCGAAACTGCCGCAGGAACCATTCATCCTGTTCGTCGGAGCCATCCGCAGGACGAAGGGCGTCCACGTGCTCATCGAAGCGTACGAGCTCCTCACGAATCCCCCACCGCTCGTGCTCATGGGGACATTTCACGAAGACACACCCGACCACTTTCCACCCGGTGCGATGGCGCTCGCCAGCGTTCCTCACGCGGCGGTCATGGCCGCCTGGGACCGGGCGATGATGGGCGTTGCTCCGTCGATCTGGCCAGAGCCGTGCGCGACGGTGTCGATCGAGTGCCTGAGTCGCGGCAAGCCGGCAATCGTGACGGTGCCCGGGGGAATGGCCGATGTGGTCGGGGACGGTGCCGGAATCACCGTGCCTCAGGGCGACGCGACGGCCCTCGCGGAGGCCATGCAATCGCTGATCGAGGATCCGGACCTGCGCGAGCGACTTGGACGCAGGGGAATGATGCACGCTCGGCGGTTCGAGGGCGATGTCGTGGTGTCAGAATACGAGCGGGCGCTGGGTGAGATGGTCGAGGCGAGCGGTTCATGCGCATCCTGATGGTGACGCCTGCCAGCCCGTTGGTTGACGGCGGGGTGGAACGGCACGTGCTCGAGGTGTCGCGACGGCTTGTCGCGGGCGGGGATTCGGTCGACGTCGTTTGTGCAGATCCAGGGGGGCCCGGACTAGTCGAATTCAGCCGTGACGGGGTCGAGTTCCACGTGGTGCGCGCCTGGCCGGCGAATCAGGACTGGCGGTTCGCGCCTGGAATCTGGCGGCAGATGTCGCGGGGTCATTGGGACGTCGTTCACATTCAGTGCTACCACACGTTCGTGGCTCCGATTGGAATGGTGCGGGCACTGAGGCTCGGAATCCCCTACGTCGTGACGTTCCACGGTGGCGGCCATTCGTCGCGGTTGCGTGAGCGGCTTCGTGGCGTGCATCGCCGCGCCCTGAAGCCACTGCTCATACGCGCACAGCGCCTGATTGCAGTTGCGCGCTTCGAGATCGATTTCTACGGCCGCGAGCTCGGGATCCCGCAGGAGAAATTCACCCTGATACGCAACGGCACCGAGCTGACGGCGTTCTTAGACGTTCAGCATGGCGGGGATGATGATCGGACCACGGTCGAGCCCCCCCCAGTGATCGTGTCCGTCGGCCGGCTGGTGAAGTACAAGGGCCATCACCGCGTGATCGCGGCGATGCCGTACGTGCTCGCTTCCCGGCCCGACGCTCGTTTGAAAATCGTCGGAACCGGTCCGTACGAGGGAGAGCTGCGCCGGCAGGCCGCCGACCTCGACCTCGGGGACCGAATCGAGTTCACGAGCGTCCCGCCCGGCGACCCCAGGGGGATGGCCGAACTGCTGCGTGGCACGAGGCTCTCGGTTCTGCTCAGCGACTTCGAGACCCAGCCGCAGACCGCGCTCGAGGCGGTGGCGTCTGGTCGTCGGCTGCTGGTCGCCGATCGTGGCGGAACCCTTGAGCTCGCCGAGGACGGACTGGCGCGGGCGATCTCGCCGGAAGCGCCTCCGGATCTGGTTGCAACCGCGATCCTCGAGGAGCTGGTGCTACCGCTGCCGGTCGACGCCGCGAGGCAGCTGACGACCTGGGAGGACTGCGTGGCGAAGCTCGGCGCGCTCTACCGATCCGTGGCGTGACAGGCGCGCGGAACTCGAGATGCTCTTGACGCTCCCAGCCGGATACGCGCCGATCCCCGGCGTCGCGTGACCGCGCAGGTCCCCAGATCGGATCGGATCGCGGTCCTCGACGGACTGCGTGCGCTCGCGATCGGGCTCGTCATCGCGCTCCATGCCGGCATCCTCCCGGGCGGCGGGTTCGGGGTGACGATCTTCTTTGTGCTGTCGGGGTTCCTGATCACGAGCATTCTGCTGCGACCGAGCACTCTGACCCGCCATGGATTACTCCGCTTCTACGCACGCCGGCTGATGCGACTCTATCCACCCCTGCTGGCGTTGTGCGTGTTCTGCGCCGCGTTCGCATTGCTCGTGCTGAGCGGTCACGCACGGCATTTGCTGCTGGTGGAGGTGGGAACCAGTCTGAGCTACACGACCGACTTCTATCTGGGCCACGGACGGGTTACTCGAGACTTTGGTTACATCGGGCAGACCTGGTCGCTGGCGATAGAGGAGCAGTTCTACCTGTTGTGGCCGCTGCTGCTGATCCTCATCCAGCGCACGAGCAGGAACCTCAGGGGCCAGCTCGCCTGCGTCTTCGTGCTTATGCTGGCAATCATCGTGTGGCGCGCGCATCTGGCAGCCGAAGGCCTGGGCGCGCATGTCGGATTGTCGTTCGACACGCAGGCCGACGCCCTGCTGATGGGATGTGCACTAGCCCTGGCGCTTCCGTCGATTCGACAGCCATTGGCAAGGCATCCACGTCTGCTGGATGGAGCCGCTGCGGGCGCGTTGATCCTGATCCTGCTCAATGCGGTGAATGGCGGTGCCGACTTTCCGTGGCGTCTGGCGTATCCAGTCGTCGCGGTGTCAGCGGCCGTCCTCGTATGTCGACTCGTCGTACCCACCGTGACATCCGCGGGTCGGCTGCTGACGTGGGTCTTCTCAGCCCCGGTAGTCGTGTTCATCGGACGCATCTCCTACAGCCTCTACCTCTGGCACCCGATGGTCTTCGCTATCGCGAAGCGGAACCTCGGTCTGTCGTCGAAGTCGGCCCAGCTGTTGGCTTCGCCGCTGCTCGCCCTGATCATCCTCGGTGTCTCCTGGGCCTCATACCGCTGGATCGAGCAGCCCTGCCGACGGCTGAACGACAGATGGCTGTCCGAACCGACCCCTACTGGTCGGATTCTGGGTCTCCGCGCGGGGGAGGCCGAGCCGGATGGGGCCGACGCGGTGCCGTCGGCCGCAGGCCAGTAGCGGCTCGCGGCTGGCGGGCGCTCCTTGCTCACCGCGCCGAGTCCGCCGCAGCGGCGGCGGCGCGTGCCTGCGCGAGCCCATCGGGCGTGCCGATGTCGATGACCGCCGAAGCGAGACGAAACGCCATCACCGGTAGTCCCGCGTCGACCGCACCCGGGAGCACGTCGGCACCGAAGTCGGTCGCCACTCCGGGCACGAGCGGAGCGACGAGATCGGTCTCGAGGATGTACAAGCCGGAGTTGATCAACGCCGGTCCTCGCGCGCTCGTCTGCTTTTCGGCGAACCTCGTCACCCGGTCGACGTCGTCGACCACCACTACGCCCTTACCCTCGGCCGACTCGGAGTGATGGACCGCGAGCGTGGCGACAGCACCACGGTCTCGGTGGAGCGCCAGCATCGCGTCGAGCGGCTGATCGACAACGACATCTCCATACAGCACGATAAACGGCCCGGGCTCGAGGTGGGCGAGGGCATTGCGGACCCCGCCGGCAGTGCCCAGGAGCGTGTCTTCGATGACGACGACGATGTCGAGAGGGCCGCTGTAATGTTCGGCGAAGCCGACGATCTGCTCGGAGCGATGATGCGCGTTGATGGCGACGCCTGAAACCCCCTGAAGCTCGAGGTATTCGAGGTGCCGCTCGAGAAGGGGCTTCCCGCCGATATCGATCAGGGCCTTCGGGACGGTGCGGCCCAGGCCGCCTAGCCGTGTGCCCAATCCGGCCGCGAGAATCATGGCGTTCATTGCTAGTGTTGAATCACGCAGCGACGCACGAGGGGGGTAGACAGATGTCCAAGACGACAGCCGTTGTGACAGGTGGTGCTGGTTTCATCGGCTCACACGTGGTCGATCTACTGCTCGCAGAGGGCTGGGAGGTCATCGTTGTCGATGACCTCTCGACCGGCGACGCGCGGCGAGTCGCGGGCGGCGCGTCGCTCGAGGTGGTTGACATAACCGACCGCGAGTCGCTGGATCGCACTATTGACGCGGCGCGGCCTTCGGTCATCTTCCATCTGGGCGCGCAGTCTAGTGTCACGGTGTCGGTCAGCAACCCTTCGCGGGACCTCGAGGTGAACGTGCTCGGCACGATGAACGTCCTTGAAGCCGCCACGCGCCACACGGCTCAGGTGATCTTCACCTCGACCGGAGGCGCGCTCTATGGCAACGCTGCGCCGATGCCGACCGTCGAGAGCTACATTCCGGCGCCGATCTCTCCCTACGGCGCGTCCAAATGGGCGGGTGAGGCGTACCTCGTGACGTGGCGCGAAGCACACGGGATCCCGCACACGATTTGCAGGCTGGGCAACGTGTACGGTCCCCGGCAGAGCCCTTACGGTGAGGCGGGAGTCGTGTCGATCTTCAGCTACCGGCTCTGGCGCGGCGAGGCGCCGACGCTATTCGGCTTCGGCAAGCCGACACGGGATTACGTTCACGTTCACGACGTTGCCAGGGCACTTCGTGCCGGTGTTGGCAACCCTGGGACATTCAACATCTCGGGCGGCGTAGAGACCTCGGTCGAGCAGCTCTACGCGGCACTTCAGGAGGCCTCGGGAACGTCGCTCACCCCCGAGCTGGCGCCGCTACGCGAGGGCGAACTGGAGCGCAGCTGCATGGATCCAAGCCTCGCCGGGGAGCGATTGGGCTGGCGTCCAGAGCTTGACCTGACGACGGGAGTCGCGCAGACCTACCGGGCGCTCGTCGAGAGCTTCGAGACCGGGGCGCTCTCACCCGACGCAGGCTAAGAGCCGGTCTCGGCGATCAGCCCGCTCAGAACGCCGAGCGTGGGAGCGACCAGGTCGGCGTGTGAGTGGGCCCCGCGGTCGCCGATGCGCGCGGTCCGGCAGCCGGCTGCGATGCCGGCTTCAACGTCGCTCTCCGAGTCGCCGATCATCCACGACTGGGCGAGGTCGACATCGAGCACGCTGGCGAGCCCGATGAGCATGCCGGGCTTCGGCTTGCGACAGTCGCAGGCGTCGAGGTTGTCATGAAAGCAGTAGCGAAATGCCTGGATCGCACAGCCGTGTGGCGCCAGGTCTCGCTGGATCCGCTGCTCGATCGCGTCGAGAACATCGGTCGTGACGAGTCCACGGGCGATCCCACGCTGGTTCGACACGACAGCCAGCACGAAACCGGCTCGCGCTAGTCGGGCCGCGCCGTCTACGGCCCCGGGGAGCCACGCGAAGTCCTTCTCGGCAGTCACGTACTCGTGATCGCCGGCCCTCACATTCAGCGTTCCGTCGCGATCGAGGAAAGCCGCCGACCGGCTCATACCACCCAAGCCTGGTCGGCGCCGAGCTTCGCCTTGAAGTAGTCGACGATGATGTGGTTGATGATCAGGTGCACGTCTTCGACCACGCCGTAGTGATCAGACGGCACGACGATCGCTAGATCGACCATCCTCGCCGCCTCGCCGCCCTCGAAGCCAAGGATGCCCACCACCTCGGCTGACTGGCGCTGCGCGTAGCGAATGGCGTTGAGGACGTTGGGGGAGTTCCCGCTCGCTGAGATTGCGATCAGTAGGTCGCCGGCGCGGATCAGGTTCTGCAGCTGCTCGCTGAACACCTGGTCGTAACCGAGGTCGTTGGCGAGCGCGGTCAACATCGCTTGGTTGTCGTTCAAGCTGAGGATGCGGAAGCGTCGCATGTTCGGACCGATCGTGTTCTTGGCCAGGTCGGCCGCCATGTGGCTTGCCGTAGAGGCGCTACCACCGTTCCCCAGCGTGAACACCTGTTTCTCATTGCGGTAGGCGCGGTAGAGCAGCTCTCCGAGCTCGGTCAGCCTGTCTCTCGGCAGGGACTCGACGGCCCGGGTCAGCTGTTGCAGGTATGCCTCGATGTTGTCCATTAGGGACGAACCACTAGTAGTCGCTTCGCCCCAGCACCGAGATGTGTGTCCCCTGCGCGGAGAACCTCAGAGGTACCTCGCGAAGGTCTGGTAGCGCGGAGCGGACCGCGGCCTGGCGCTCAGGCGGCGCGAGAACGAGCAGGAATCCGCCGGCGCCGGCGCCGAGGATCTTCCCGCCGGTCGCCCCGGACTGCAGTGCCAGGTCATACCAGCGGTCGACCGTGTCATCGCTGATCCCACCGGCGAGCCCTCGCTTCAACTCCCAGTTCTCGTGGAGGAGAGGGCCAAGGGCATCGACATCTCCCGCGCCCAGCCGATCGCGAAGCTCGTACGCGAGGTCGCGCATTCGCTTCAAAGCCTCGAGCGTCGTCCCTTCACGGACTGCGCCTCGCTGCTCGGTCAGCACATCGGATGCACTTCGCTGGCGCCCGGTGTAGAACAGCAGCAGCGAGCGCTGGATTCGCTTGAACTCGGCGGCCTGGCAGATGACCGGCTCGACTCGCACCCCGCCTCCCCGCGGCAGGAACTCGATCAGGTTGAACCCGCCCACGGCGGCTGCGTACTGGTCCTGCCTGCCGATCGGCTTGCCGAGCAGCTCGATTTCGATCCGTGATGCCTCCTCGGCGAGCTGGAGCGGAGCCTTGTAGATGCCTTGGAACGCATAGAGCGCGTTCAGCAGTCCTACGGTCACAGTGCTCGACGAGCCGAGACCGGTGCCGTGCGAGGGCACATCCGCCAGGGTGACGATGTCGATGCCGCGTGGAACGCCGCTCATGCGCATCGCCTCCCGAGCGAGTTCGTGCTCGACGTCAGCGGCACTGTCCACGATCTCGGTCCTCGAGTAGCTGACCCGGACGTCTCCCTCGAATCGGGAGGCCACGATCACATGAATCCACTTGTCGACGGTGGTCGAGACCACCGCGCCACCGTGTTCTTCATAGAAGTCCGGCAGATCCGTGCCGCCGCCGACAAAGCTGATTCTCAGTGGTGTACGGGAGACGATCATCCAAGTGAGACTGCCCCTTCCCGGCTCCGTCTGCGTGTCGTCGACGCCTGGGATTGATCCGCCGCGGATTGTAGTCGCCGCGTGCGGGGCGGAACGACCTCGGTCGGCGCCGTTGCTACCGTCCCGAAGCCGTGGACGTCTCAGTGATCATCTGCGCGTACACGCTCGACCGGTGGGACTTACTCGGCCAGGCGGTCGCGTCCGTGCACGATCAGACCCTGCCGGCCCGCGAGACAATCGTTGTGATCGACGGCAACGACGAACTGTTCTTGCGCGCTGAAGCGGAGCTGACGGCCGCGATCGTGCTCCGCAATGGCCACCGCCGTGGTCTGTCGGGCGCGAGGCAGACTGGTGCAGAAGCCGCAAGCGCGCCGATTCTGGCGTTCCTAGATGACGACGCGGTCGCCGACCGCGACTGGCTCAGCCAACTCGTTCCCGCCTACGACGATCCGGATGCGCTCGGCGCCGGGGGGCCGATCGACCCGATCTGGCTGGATGCGCCGCCGCGATGGCTACCGCCAGAGTTCAACTGGATCGTCGGCTGCACCTACGCCGGAATGCGTTACGACAACGGCAGGATCAGGAATCTGATCGGCGCGAACATGTCGCTACGAGCAGAGGTGCTCCAGCGCAGCGGCGGCTTTGAGGCCCGCCTCGGCCGCGTAGATCAAGGCACGCCCGTATCCGGGACAGCAGAGGAAACCGAATTCTGTATTCGCGCCGCACGCATGCACCCGGGCGGGTACTGGGCGTACCGGCCGGCGGCACTCGTCAGGCACGCGGTGCCGCCGGATCGCACCACGTGGCGCTACTTCGTGCGCCGCTGCCGGGTGGAAGGGACCGCCAAGGCCGTCCTGACCGGCTTCACCGGCAGCGGCGAGGGCCTGGCATCCGAACGCGCATACACCCGCTCGGTGCTTCCCCGGGCGGTGGGACGTGACGTTGGTCGCGCGCTCCGCGGGGATCGGCACGGCCTGCAGCGCGCGGGCGCGATCGTTGCCGGGCTGTCGATCACGGCATTCGCGTACGCCGAGCAAATCGGGAGGTTTCGGTGGCGCCAGATGCGCCACTCGGCACCGGGGTGATCGGTGCGATGCGATGCGAACGCGGTGCGGGCGCGCCGGTTAGCGCGCCCGAGCCAGGACGAATACCGACACGGCGACGAAGCGCGCAAACGGAGATCTCTCGATTCGCGCGAGGTTGCGCCGGTAGCTGCTGATGGCGCGCGCGGGCAGCCACGGATACTGCGCGAACTGGATCAATGCCCAGCCCGACTCCGAGACCTCCATGCCGGCATCCGTGACCAGCCTGCGCAGGTCCCTCGGCCAGTAGTTCCGCGCCGACGCGAATCGTCTGCTGAATCTCGCCGGTAGCCATGGCATCAGCGGAACCGGGTGCGAGAACGATCTGTCCGCGCTCCAGCGGGCGCCATGCCCTTCGAATGGAAACCACCGGTTCGGACTGAAGAGCGCGAGATAGCCACCTGGCCTGAGCACGCGGGCTATTTCCCGTAGCGTCGCCTCCTCGTTCTCGACGTGCTCGAGCACCTCGTTCAACAGCACTCCGTCGAAGCTCCCGTCCGGAAACGGCAGCTTCTCGCTGTTGCCGACGCCAAAGCTCACGGACGGTGGATGTGGCCTGCTCTGAGCTCCGTCGACGCGCTCCTGGATCGGCTCCATCCCTACGACGCTGCCGGCTCCCCGCTCCGCGAGTGCGATCGACCAATAGCCGTCGGCGCAGCCGAGGTCGAGCCAGTCGCCGTGGATTACGCCTCTCTCGTCCAGCTTGCCGAGTCGGTAATCGATCATCGGCCCATACGCCGTGTTGTGGCCAGGATGGAGGAACTGAGGAGTCCCGGGGCTCACAGACACTCGCGCGAGTATAAGGCTGACTCTCGACTCGAGGCGGATCTCGTAGCCTGCAGCATGACATGGTTCAGCGTTACGTCGAATGCCGATATCATCCGATCGGATGGTCCACGCAAAGCTCCGCGGAGGGTCCACCCGGCCGTGACTTCCGTTTCACCACGAGTGCCCGCCAAGCCGGGAGCGGCACACGCCAATAGCCTCACCGTCGAGCAGCTCGCATTCGAGACAGGCATGTCGGTCCGGAACATTCGCTCGCATCAGGCGCGGGGGCTGCTCGCGCCGCCTGAGGTTCGCATGCGCGTCGGTTACTACGGCCGCGAGCACGTGGCGCAGCTGCGCCTGATCCGCGAGCTTCAGGACGAGGGGTTCAACCTCAACGGCATCAAGCGTCTGCTGGACGACACGCACAGCACCGCGGGCCGCCTGCTGCGGTTCAGGCGGACGATCGCGGCACTGGAAGACGCCGAGCCGCCCGAGGTGGTCACACTCGCAGAGCTCGCCGACCGATTTCGGATCGATCGCGTCGCGGCGCAAGACGTGTTGGCCAGAGCGACCGAACTGGGTCTGCTGGTGCCCGTGGGCGAGGACCGCTACGAGGTCCCGGCCCCCGGCCTGCTGGCGGCGGCCGAAGAGGTCGTTCGGCGCGGCATCCCGCTACAGGCAGCGATCGCGGTGATCGAGGAGCTCGATCGGCATAGTGACGAGGTCGCGCACGGGTTCGTGCGGCTGTTCCTGCAGGAGGTGTGGCAGCCCTTCCAGCAGGCCGACATGCCCGAATCTCGATGGGCGGAGGTCGAGGAGGCGACCGAGCGGCTACGTCCTCTCGCCTCAGAGGCGGTGCTGGCAATCTTCCAGCGCCGATTGAGCGCCCAGATCGACGCGGCATTCGGCGAGATCGCCAAGCGACTGTCCGAGTCCAGGGGATGACGGTCGCCCGAGCAGGGTTGGCGCGTCGCTCGGTCCGTTAATCCTGCTTGATGAAATCCTGTTTGCAGGCTGAAATCGAGCGTGCACCGCTGTGCATCCGCGCAAGACACGGCGATCATGCCGACAATGACATTCCGCAGCCTGGGCCCATCTCGGGGAGGGATGGCGATGATGACCATGAAGCGACTACGAACACTGGGGCCTCTCTCCGCGCTCGTTGCACTCCTCGCCGCGGCGCCGGCCACAGCGGCGATACACGTAGTCGCGCCGGGGGAGACCTTGACGTCGGTAGCCACCGTCGACGGCCTCAGCGTCGCGCAGCTCGCCGCGGCCAACGGCCTTCCCACGACGGCGGAGCTGCTCGCGGGGCAGACGCTCGTTATTCCCCCGCAGAGCGGCGGCTCGGTCTGGAGCGACACGAACTCCGCCACCACGGTGCCGACCAGCGTCGATGAAGGGTCCTATGTAGTCCAGCCCGGCGACACGCTGACCGCCATCGCCGAACGTGCCGGGACAACCGTTGCGAGCCTTGCGGCCGCCAACGACCTCAACCCGGATCGTTATCTGCTCGTCGGCACCGTGCTGACCCTGGACGGGGTCGCGGCGGCACCGTCGGCGGAGCCGGCATCGGGGGCGCCCACCGGCCTCCCGCCGTACCCGACGCCAGAGGTTGTCAGTGCCGGCGAGGTAGGCTCGATCGCTGAAGCGAATGACGTCCCAGCTTCGCTTGCCGACGCGATCGGCTGGCAGGAGAGCGGGTTCAACAACGATCTGGTCTCGCCGACCGGTGCGACCGGCGTGATGCAGATCGAACCGGCGACATGGTCATGGATTCAGAGCAGCCTCGCCGACGGCGCACTCGCGCCCGCAAGCGCCCATGACAACGTGGTCGGCGGCGTCCTCTTGCTACACCAGCTGCTGTCGGACACAGGCGGCAATTCGGCCCTTGCTGCAGCCGGTTACTACCAGGGTCTGGCGTCGGTTCAGCAGTCGGGCGAATATCCCTCCACGCAGAGTTACGTCAATGACGTGCTCGCCCTTCAGCGCGGCGATTTCGGCGGCCCCTGAGCACCTCAAGTCGCACGAAGTCGGCAGCCCGCTACGCTGCCGAGCATGTTCTACGACGACGATGCCGACCTCGGCCTACTCGGCGGTAAGACCGTGGCCATCATCGGCTACGGCTCCCAGGGCCACGCCCATGCTTTGAATCTCAAGGACTCGGGGGTCGACGTCGTAGTCGGCCTTCGAGCCGGGTCCGCGAGCGCTGACAAGGCGCGCAACCACGGACTCGAAGTCCTCGACCCGATCGACGCTGCCAGCCGCGGCGACGTCGTGATGATGCTCGTGCCCGATGAGCTACACGGCCAGGTATGGGAATCCGGGGTAAAGGACGGGATTGCGCCGGGGAACCTGCTCCTGTTCGCGCACGGCTTCTCTGTCCATTACGGGCAGGTCGTTCCGCCGCCCGACGTCGACGTCGCGCTCGTCGCTCCCAAGGGTCCCGGACACCTGGTGCGTCGCCAGTACGTCGAGGGCTCGGGCGTGCCCGGTCTCGTCGCCGTCCAGCAGGACGCGACCGGCAACGCGCTCGCGATTGCACTCGCGTATGCGAAGGGCATTGGGTGTACGCGTGGCGGTGTGATCGAGACCACCTTCAAAGACGAGACCGAAACCGATCTGTTCGGCGAGCAGGCTGTCTTATGTGGCGGCGTGACAGAACTCGTCCGTGCCGGTTACGAAACGCTCGTGGGTGCAGGCTACGACCCGCGCCTGGCCTATTTCGAGTGTCTCCACGAGCTCAAGCTGATCGTCGACCTGATGTACGAGAAGGGAATCGCCGGGATGCGCTATTCGATCTCGAACACAGCCGAGTACGGCGATCTCACCCGCGGGAAGCGGGTGATCGGGCCGGAATCCCGCGCCGCGATGGCGGAGCTCCTGAGTGAGATCCAGTCGGGGGATTTCGCGCGGGAATGGATCGCCGAGAACCGGGCCGGTCAGGAGAACTTCAGGCGGATGCGCGAGGAGCAAGCAGGCCACCAGGTGGAGGTGGTGGGTCGCGAGCTGCGGTCGCAGATGGACTGGATCCAGACCGAGTTCGAAGAGTAGGTGGACGAGCCGCCGCTGCCGCCAGGCGGCCGTAGCGCCCATGCGGCATGGCGGGCGGCGCCGTGACACGAGCCGAACGTCCGTCCAGTCGAGCTAAATTGGCTGATCGAAGTGCCGACTCCGGCCGATGCCTGAGTCATGGACCCCGCGTCTGCCGTCGGACCCCGGCGCACCCGTCGCACCAACTCGCGCTGGATCGCCGTTACCGGCGCGGTTGTGGCTGCGTTGGCGATGGCCCTGGGCACGGCGGGTTCGGCGTCGGCGTCCGCTCCGACAGGTGTGTACTGGGGGGCGACGCTCGGTAGCCAGTTCGGCGAGGCCCCGCCGTGGAACATGCCGTCGGTCACCGCGTTCGCCAACGCGGACGCTGCGGGGAAGTCGCCCTCGCTGGTCACTTGGGGCAGCATGTTCTACAGCCAGCAGTTCTGCGGCGGCGATTGCACGTTCCAGCAGGGCGGCCCCGGCTGGGACGAGTACGACAATGTCCGTAGCTACGGGGGGATCCCGGTCATTTCTTGGCAATCCACGGATACAGACTCGAGCACGGCGCCCGGATATACAGATGCTGAGATCGCCGCTGGATCGCAGGACGCGTATATCACCGCGTGGGCCGAGGCGGCGAAGGCGTGGGGTCACCCGTTCTTCCTCCGCTTCGATTGGGAGATGAACGGCAACTGGTTCCCGTGGGGTGTGGGAGTAAACGGGAACACGGCTGCGAGCTACGTGGCGATGTGGCAGCACGTGCATAACATCTTTACCAGCGTGGGCGCCACGAACGTGACCTGGGTGTGGTGCCCGAACATCGATCCCGGTGGGAATCCCGCGAGCATCACGAGTCTCTATCCCGGTGATCAGTACGTGGATTGGACCGGTCTCGACGGGTACAACGGCAACAGTCCGTGGGCGTCATTCGCCACGCTGTACAGCTCGACCTACGCGACGATCACGTCGTTGGCGCCGAGCAAGCCGATGATGGTCGCGGAGGTCGGATCGACGGAGACCGGTGGCTCGAAGGCGCAGTGGATCACGGACATGTTCGATGCTCTGCCGACGCAGTTCCCCGACATCCACGCGCTGATGTGGTACGACGAGAACTCCGACGGACCGGGGGGCTACACGGATTGGCCGATCGAGAGCTCGAGCTCCTCGCAGGCGGCGTTCGCGAGCGCCATCGCCAGCCCGACCTACGAGACCAACCAGTACTCGTCGTTGGCCACATCACCGATCCCAGCGCCTGGGGCCACGACGCCGACCACGCCGACGACGCCGACGACGCCGACGACGCCGACGACGCCCACTACGCCGACGACGCCGACGACGCCCACTACGCCGACCACCCCGACGACGCCGACGACGCCGACGAAGACCCCGTCGCCGCCGGCCACGCATCCAACGCACAAACACCATGGGTACGCAAATCTGCCCGCCAGCTCGGTCCTCGGCAGCTTCGCGCAGCAGATGAGCGTCGTCGCAGCTGACTCATCGAAGTCGCGAGATGGTCGCCGGACGGGTCATCGTCACGCCGGCGCCCGCACGGATCCCCATCACGCGCACGGCCGTTTGACGCGCCGGTAGCGTGATTTGACTAGACTAAAACGTATGGCTGGGGGCCAGCTTCAGGTGCGGGCCTTGCGCTGAGGCTCGGCAGATCGCACGGCCGTAGCCTTGCCAATGGACGACATCGCACCCTTCGCAAACGAGAGCCAGTCTCACCGTGGGGCAGCTTGGCGGCTGATCGCGCCCGTCGTCGTCGCGGTTGCGGCTATCGCTACGTTGGCGGTGGCCTTCGGCTCCGCGGGTTCGGCGTCGGCGTCGGCGTCCGCTCCGACAGGTGTGTACTGGGGGGCGACGCTCGGTAGCCAGTTCGGCGAGGCCCCGCCGTGGAACATGCAGTCGGTCACCGCCTTCGCCAACGCGGACGCGGGAGGGAAGGCGCCCTCGCTCGTGACGTGGGGCAGCCCGTGGTACAGCCCCGCTTATTGCAGCGGCTATTGCCAGTTCCAAGAGACGGCCGGAGGCGAGGAGTACCAGAAAGTGGCTTCGTACGGGGCGATCCCGGTCATTTCTTGGGAGTCCACGGGCTCGGATTCAGATACGGAGGCCAGCGGATATACAGATGCTGAGATCGCTGCTGGATCGCAGGACGCGTATATCACGGCCTGGGCGAAGGCGGCGAAGGCGTGGGGTCACCCGTTCTTCCTCCGCTTCGATTGGGAGATGAACGGCAACTGGTTTCCATGGGGTGTGGGAGTAAACGGGAACAATGCTGCGAGCTACGTGGCGATGTGGCAGCACGTGCATAACATCTTTACCAGCGTGGGCGCCACGAACGTGACCTGGGTGTGGTGCCCGAACATCGATCCCGGCGGCGATCTTGCGAGCATCGCAAGTCTCTATCCCGGTGATCAGTACGTGGATTGGACCGGTCTCGACGGGTACAACGAGGACAGTCCGTGGGCGTCATTCGCCACGCTGTACAGCTCGACCTACGCGACGATCACGTCGTTGGCGCCGAGCAAGCCGATGATGGTCGCGGAGGTCGGATCGACGGAGACCGGTGGCTCAAAGGCGCAGTGGATCACGGACATGTTCGATGCTCTACCGACGCAGTTCCCCGACATCCACGCGCTGATGTGGTATGACGAAACCTCCTACTCAGGCGGGTACTCGGATTGGCCGATCGAGAGCTCGAACTCCTCGCAGGCGGCGTTCGCGAGCGGCATCGCGAGCCCGACCTATGAGACCAACCAGTACTCGTCGCTGGCTACGTCGCCGATCCCAGCACCAGGGGCGGTCTCGACCGCGACTGCGCCACCGCCCACTCGCAAGAAGAAGACGCCGGCGGAGATCAGGGCACAGCTCGTAAGGCAGCTGAAGCCGTCAGGGCCAGGGGCGAGATTCAGCGCGCTGCTCCGGAGCGGTGGCTACCGGTTCTCGTTCACGGTGCCGAGCGGCGGTCACGTCGCGATTTCGTGGTACCTAGAGTCTCGGAAATCGGTGCTGATCGCAACCGGCAGAGCGAGCCGCTCCACCGCGGGCGCCGTCCCGCTCAAGCTCCGGCTGACGCGTCGCGGCAGGCAGTTCCTCGCAAAGGGCAAGCGCCTCGAGCTGACCGCGGACGGCACCTTCACGCCAACCGGCAGCTCATCGGTCGGCGGAAAGGTGAAGTTCGCGCTGACCCGTCGGTGAGCTACGGCGTGGCGATCGCAGACGCCGCGACCTCCGTCGCCGCCTCCGCCTCCGCCGCGACGCCGCGCCGGCGAGCTGCGTTCGAGAGGGCGCGAACGTAGGCACGGCCCGCCGCCTCGAGGATGTCTGTCGAGACGCCCTGGCCAGAGCCGGTGGCGCCGCCGAGCTCGAGCACGACGGAGGTCTCGCCGAGCGCGTCCTGGCCGCCGGTCACCGCATCGACCCGGAACTCTCTGAGACGGGCGTCGTGGCCGGTCGCGGTGTTGATCGCGCGGAAGATCGCGTCGACGGGGCCATCCCCGGTGAACGAACCAGTGACCTCCTCACCGTCGGGCGTGCGGATTCCAACGGTCGCGTGTGGCGGCCTGCGAGAGGATGCCTCCACGTCGAACCACTCGAGTTGGTAGCCGGTGATCTCCTCGCGCAGTTCGTCGGTCAGCAGCGCTTCGAGATCCATCGCGGTGACCTGCTTCTTCTTGTCCGCAATCTCCTTGAAGCGCTTGAACGCCGTGTTGAGCGCCTGCCCGGCAACATCGAATCCCAGGTCGGCCAGCGCCTGCTGCAGGGCATGACGGCCCGAATGCTTGCCGAGCACGATCGAGTTCGCCTCGAGGCCGACGGTCGTCGCGTCCATGATCTCGTACGTCGTGCGTTCCTTCAGGACGCCGTCCTGATGGATGCCCGACTCGTGGGCGAAGGCGTTGCGCCCGACGATCGCCTTGTTCGGCTGCACCGCGTAACCGGTCAGGCGGGACACGAGCCTTGAGGTCTTGGCGATCTCCTGCGTGACCGCACCGGTGCGCAAGCCGATGTCGGCGCGGCGCGTGTGGAGAAGCATCACGATCTCCTCGAGCGACGCGTTGCCGGCCCGCTCGCCGATCCCGTTGATCGCGCACTCGACCTGGCGCGCACCGGCCAGCAGGCCGGCGAAGGAGTTCGCGACCGCGAGACCGAGGTCGTCGTGGCAGTGGACGGAGAGCACGACGTTGCGCAGGTCGGGCGCCAGCTCGTACAGCCGCTCCAGGTACGCGGTGTACTCGTGCGGCATCGTGTAGCCGACGGTGTCGGGGATGTTGATCGTCGTCGCGCCCTCGTCGATCGCGATCTGGCACACCTCGGCGGTGAACTCGAGCTCGGCGCGGGTCGCATCCATCGGTGAGAACTCGACATCGTCCAGGTACTGCTTGGCGTGCGCGACGGCGGCACGCGCCTGGCCCTTGACGTCCTCGCGGGTAGTCTGGAGCTGGTACTGGATGTGGATGTCGGACGTGGAGATGAACGTGTGAATTCGCGGTCGCGCGGCGTCCTTGACCGCGTTCCACGCGGCATCGATGTCGGCGACGTGGGTGCGCGCGAGACCGGCGATTACCGGACCCTCGACTGTGCGCGAGATGGCCTGTACGGCCTCGAAGTCGCCCGGTGAGGTGATCGGGAAGCCCGCTTCGATCACGTCGACGCCCAGGCGGGCGAGCTGCTGGGCGATCTCGAGCTTCTCCTGCGTGTTGAGCGAGATGCCCGGCGACTGCTCGCCGTCGCGCAGCGTTGTGTCGAAAATCAGTACTCGGTCGGCATCTTCAGGCTTGGTCATGTCACTCCTTGTGTCTCGAACTCGTGTCTTCTCGGTGCTGGTTCGCGGCTACGTGCGGCCGCCGGCGCGCTATTCCCCCCGAAGGGGGAGGAGAAGAAGTCGAAGGTCGAGGCGGAATGCCATCCCCGGAGAGGGTAGCGCGCCGACCAGCGCGAGGTCAACGGCAACTAAGGAAGCGCGGCGGGAACCGCGGGGGCGACCGTTCCGGGCGCACAGACGGCCGTGGTCAGTTGACCGGAAATGCGACGGGTTATCGAGCACGCGCCCCGGTGAATTCTCGACGGTTCCCATTGACGCACGGGCACGAAGGGGTAACTTGGTATCCGTGTTGAAAGTGCTGCGTCGCATCTCACGGGACGTGCGTAGGCGAGGACGCGCGGGGCGGGGCGCGACGTCGGCAGGCCAGGCGGGCGGTGGCGGCTTCTTCGTGCAGTACTACGTCGGCCACTACCACGGGCCGAACCTCACGCTGACTAGCTTCATCTTGCTCGCTCTCGCACTCAGCGCCGGCGCGCTCTGCGTGGAGCTGCTGGGGCGAATCGTGCCGCGCTGCCGGATCGCGGTGCGGGCCCGCAGGCGCGAGCGGCGGCGCCGGCTCGCCGCGGCCGATGTCGAGCGCCGCACCCGCGCGCTGATGAGCGAGCTTTGTCCGCACGGATGGCGCGCGCAGATCACGCTATTCGGTCCCGGGGACGATCTCCCGCCAGAAGCCGGGCGCCCGGAATCCGCACGTGTGGCGCTGGACTGGGCCGAGCTCGAGGACGAGAGCGGCCGGGCCGCCGTTGTGCGCCGCGTGTGGGCCCCCACGATCGCAGAAGCGCTCGAGGCGATGCTGGCCGATCGGCGCACCGACGAGACGCTGGAGCAGATCGAGCGCGGGGCAGCGGCCGACGGTTCCGCCTGGCCCGACCTCTACCTCTGAGTAGGGCGAAGCCCACGGGCGCAGCCCACGCGCGCCGAGGTCGCCTACAGCGTGACGCTGCGCCCAGCCTCAAACCCGTCGCTGGAGACGATCTCGTCGACGAGGCCTTCCGGCACTGCCACGTCGGTGGTGATCGCCATCGCCGCGAGGCGACCGTTGCCCGGGCTGTCGCCGTCGGGTTGACGGCCGACGGCGGCCGAGACGATGTTGATCCCGTGCTCGCCGAACACGTTGCCCACGCGCCCGATCATGCCGGGCAGGTCGCGGTACAAGAACAGCGTGATGTGGTCCTCGAGCTGGACGTTGAAGCGCTGACCCCAGGCCTCGAGCAGGTGGGGACGGTTGAGCTGGCCGAGGTTCGTCCCGACGACCCGAACCTCCGTCTCGCCGCTCGTCACCGTGACGCGGATCAAGTCGGTGTAGTCGCGCGCCTGGGCGCGCTTGACCTCGACGATGTCGATCCCGCGATCCTCGGCGATCGCAGGGGCGTTGACCGGATTGACCGGCTCCTCGGTGTGGCCCCCTAGCACGCCCAGCAGAGCCTGGATCGCGAGCAAGCGCGTGTCGCGCTCGGCAACACGCCCGAGGAACTCGACCTGGACCCGATCGATCGAGGAGCCTTCGGCCAGCGCCACCGCGATCCGTCCGAGCGACCGGCAGAGGGGAACGAACGGGCCGAGGACATCCTGGTCCTCGGCGGGAATCGCCGGCACATTGACGGCGTTCGTGACGACGCCTCCGTTGAGCGCGGCGACCACCTGCTCGGCTGCCTGGTAGCCGGCACGGTCGGTCGCCTCCGCGGTCGAGGCGCCGAGGTGGGGCGTGACGATCACGTTCGGATAGCCGAACAGCGGGTGCTCGGTCATCGGCTCGGTCTGGAACACGTCCAGTGCCGCGCCCCCGACCTTGCCTGAGTCGAGCGCCGCCTGCAGATCGGCGTCGACCACGAGTGGTCCGCGCGCGACATTCAGGATCCGGACTCCGTCCTTGCACTTGGCGAGCGCCTCGGCGTCGAGCCATCCCTCGGTGTCGGCCGTCTTCGGGAGGTGCAGGCTGATGAAATCGGAGACCGCGTACAGATCGTCCGAGGACTCGGCCTTCACGACGCCGAGCTCGCGATAACGCTCGGCGGACACGAACGGATCGAACGCGATCACGCGCATGCCGAAGCCGTGAGCGCGCTGCGCGACAAGTTGGCCGATCCGGCCGAACCCGAGGATCCCGAGCGTCTTGTCGTAGAGCTCGACGCCTGAGAACTTCGAGCGCTCCCACCTGCCTGCGATCAGGGAGGCGTGGGCCTGCGGCACGTTGCGGGCGAGCGCCAGCAGTAGCGCCATCGTGTGCTCTGCTGCGGTGACGACGTTTGACTCCGGCGCGTTGGCGACGATGATCCCGCGTTTCGTAGCGGCGGCGACGTCGACGTTGTCGACCCCGACGCCGGCACGCCCGACCGCCCGCAGTCGCGACGCCAGGCCGAGCAGCTCGGCGTCAAGCTTGGTGGCAGAGCGGATCAGGATCCCGTCGTAGCCGGCGACTCGCTCGGCGAGTTGCTCGCGCGTCCAGTCGGCGCCGACGTCGACGTCGAAGTGCTCGCGTAGCAGTGCGATGCCGCGGTCACCGATTTTCTCGGCGACGAGCACGCGGGGCTTTTCACCAACGTTCGCACCGGTCATAGCGTCTGTCCCAGAACGAAGTCGATGCAGGCTGTGAGCGCCTGGACGTCTGACGGGTCGGTTGCCGGGAACATCGCGATCCGGAGCTGGTTACGGCCAAGCTTGCGGTAAGGCTCGACGTCGACGATCCCATTTGCGCGTAGGGTCGCCGCGAGCGCCGCGGCATCGACCGCGTCGTCGAAGTCGATCGTGCCTACGACCAGTGACCGTTTGGCGGGTTCGGCCACGAACGGGGTCGTGTGGGGTCCGGACTCGGCCCACCGGTACAGATGGTCTGAGGACGCGGTGGTACGAGCGACCATCCCGTCGAGCCCGCCGCGCGCGAGCATCCAGTCGATCTGGTCGGCGAGCAGGAACAGGGTCGCGATCGCCGGCGTGTTGTAGGTCTGATCCTTAACCGAGTTCTCGAGCGCGATCTGGAGCGACAGGAAGTCGGGGATCCAGCGTGGCGCGCCGGTGGCGGTGGGCCGCTGCTGAGCCAGCTCGGCGACCCGTTCGAGGGCCGCCGGACTCATCAGCGCGAGCCACAGCCCACCGTCGGATGCGAAGCCCTTCTGCGGCGCGAAGTAGTAGGCGTCCGCCTGTGAGATCTCGACAGGAAGTCCGGCGGCGCCCGAGGTGGCGTCGATCAGGACCAGCGCTCCCTCAGATCCGGCGGGGCGCGTCACCGGGACCATGACGCCGGTCGAGGTCTCATTGTGTGCCCATCCGATCACGTCCGCGTCGGGGTCGGCGACCGGCTCCGGCGCATCGCCCGGGTCGGCGCTGACGAGGATCGGGTCGCGGAGGAACGGGGCGCCGGCGGTGCTGCCGGCGAACTTGGAAGAGAACTCGCCGTAGACCAGGTGGAGCGCGCGCTCGCGGACCAGGCCGCACGCCGCGGCGTCCCAGAACGCGGTCGTCCCGCCGTTGCCGAGCACGACCTCGTAGCCGTACGGGAGCGAGAACAGCTCCCGCAGGCCTCCGCGAACGCGGCCTACGACCTGCTTCACCGGGGTCTGCCGGTGGGATGTCCCCATCACCGCGGCGCCGGCACCGGCCAGGCTCGTCAGCTGCTCCTGCCGGACGCGGGAGGGACCGGATCCGAAGCGCCCGTCGGCGGGCTTCAGTTCGTCGGGAATCTTCACAACAGTCTGGGTCATGTCGCTCCTCGGTGTAGCGGGGTTGGCATGCCCAGGCGCGCGGCTGATCGAAACGCCGTCGCTTCCCGGTGGTTGAACTCCACCCGATCACGCCAGTCACGACGGCAGACGTCGTAGTTTAGCGCTCGTGCGCTTCGCCGAAACTATCGTGCCGGGCTAGCCGGGGCCCACCAGCATCAGACCCTGGCGGTAGCCCGCCGCCAGGACGCGGCGGCGCGGCTCGGGATCCATGAAGTCAGCGCCCATCGCGGCAGCGCATTCGAGGTTCGGATGGACGGTGCGTACAACCGCGCCACGGCGGCGGAGGGTGAGGGCTTCGATCGAAACCGCTGAGCGCGCGACGTTGCGTGCGACGGCGAGCAGCGCGTGGGCTCCGCGGATGCCCGCGGTCGGGTTCAGGCAGAGGACGTGAGTGTCGCGGCCGGCGGGTGCGGCGTCGAGGTTGGTTGCGCTCCAAACGCCCCCGTCGACGTACTCCCGGCCGCCGATCGTTACCGGCGCGAACAGCCAAGGGACGCTGCACGATGCCTCGACGGCTTCGTCGACGGTGGCGTATGGCGCGCCCGGACTCCCGAACACCACCCGTCGGCCACGCCTACGGTCCACGCACGCCACTCGTAGCCGGCCGTCGAATCTCGCTCCGTACTCCGCGACGCGACGGCGCAGATCGGAGAGCCTCGGCTGCGCTCTCGGAACCGCGGCGAGCGCCGCCGCTCGCACCAGGGCGCCGCCGGGTGCGGCGACACTGAGCGCGAGTGGGGCGAGTGGGCTCCAAGCGGCGAGTGCCCAGTCGCCGGCGCGGCGGGCGCTCGTCAGGGCTGCCAGGACAAGCCCACTGGCGGGGTAAGCGCCCGCCAGCTCGATGTCGGTGCCGAGACTGCTCGGCCGGCGCGGCGATCGTCCGGCGGCGAGGTGCGCGGCGACGATCGAGCCCGCCGAGGTGCCGACGAAGGCTTCGCATTCTCGAAGGTCGACCTCGGCCGCGTCCTCGATGCCGGCGAGGACGCCCATCATCCATGCCTCGCCGAGGACGCCGCCGCCACCGAGGACGAGTACGTCGGGACGGAGCAGCATCTAGCTGAGGCTACCGACGCCCGGTGCGATGTTCGGCGCTGATCCAGCCTGTACGTGATAACGTACATACGTATGGCGACACCTTCGCTCCGATCATCGGCCGACAACTCTCAGGCGAGCGGCAACGACGGCGCCGACATCGTCACCGCGATCGGGCCGCGCGTGCGCGCGCTCCGAGACGCGATGGGGCTGTCGCTGCGGGATTTGGCGGATCGCTCGGGCGTAAGCGCACCGATGCTCTCTCAGGTCGAGCGCGGCGAGACGAGTCCAACGCTCCAGGTGGCGGCGCGGATCGCAGCCGGGCTCGATCTGCGCCTCTCGCAGCTACTGCGCCTCGACGAGGGTGGTTCGGTGACGATCGTGCGCCGCGGCGAGCGGCGCAAGGGCCCGGCTTCGGCGCGCGGGCACCGCTACGAGATCCTCACCGCGCCGCTTCCCGGCCAGCGCGCCGAGCTCTCCCGGCACACCCTCGCGCCAGGCGCCAAGACCGGCGGCGCCGGCGATCCGCCGATGCACGAGCCGGGCAGCCGGGAGACGGCTCTGGTGGAGAGCGGGCGGGTGGCGCTGGTGTGCGACGGCGCGCGGTACGCGCTCGATGCCGGCGACTGCGTGACGTTCGACGCCGACCTTCCCCATCACTTCGAGAACCCCGGACCCGACGAGGCTACGTTGCTGGCGATCGTCAGCGCGGGCCTGAGGAGGAGTTGACCGCAAACCATGCCAAAGACCCTGTTCGACAAGATCTGGGAAGCGCACGAGGTCGCTCCCGGACTGATCTACATCGACCTGCATCTCGTGCACGAGGTCACCAGCCCTCAGGCCTTCGACGGCCTGCGCCTCGCGGGGCGGACGGTCCGTCGTCCAGACCGCACGATCGCCACCGCCGACCATAACGTTCCCACCGACGGAACTCCGGTCGCGGCGCGCATCCGCGATGAGCTCTCGCGTGTACAGGTGGAGACGCTCGAGCGCAACTGCGACGAGTTCGCGATTCCCGTCTACTCGCTCGGATCCGAGCGGCAGGGGATCGTCCACGTGATCGGACCCGAGCTCGGGCTCACCCAGCCCGGGATGACGATCGTCTGCGGCGACTCCCACACCGCCACCCACGGTGCGTTCGGGGCGCTCGCGTTCGGGATCGGGACGAGCGAGGTCGAGCACGTGCTCGCGACCCAGTGCCTCGTCCAAGGTAAGCCACGATCGATGCGCATCCGCTACGAGGGCGAACTCGGATTCGGGGTCACCGCCAAGGATCTGATCCTCGCGACGATCGGGCAGATCGGCGTCGACGGTGCGGTCGGCCACGCCGTCGAGTACGCCGGGCCGGCGATCGAGGCGATGTCGATGGAGGGGCGCATGACCGTATGCAACATGACGATCGAGGCCGGCGGGCGCGCCGGCATGATCGCCCCCGACGCCACGACGTTCGAATACGTGACCGGACGGCCGGCGGCGCCGGCGTCAGTTCCCGACTATTGGCGCGAGCTGCACACAGAAGTGGGCGCGACATTCGACAGCGAGATCGCTGTGGATGCTGCTGCCCTCAGCCCGATGGTCACCTGGGGCACGAACCCGGGCATGGTGGTGGGCGTCGCGGAGCTCGTTCCCGCGCCGGGGTCCGAGCAGGACGAGCGTGCGCTCGAGTAAATGGGGCTCCAGGCAGGGACTCCGGTCCAGGAGATCGCGCTCGACCGCGTCTTCATCGGCTCGTGCACGAACTCGAGGATCGGCGACCTGCGGGCCGCCGCGGAGGTAGTCGAGGGCCGGCGCGTCGCCGATACCGTGTACGCGATGGTCGTACCCGGGTCGCAGCAGGTCAAGGCGCAGGCGGAGCGGGAAGGCCTCGACGACGCGTTCCGCCGCGCCGGATTCGACTGGCGGGGTGCCGGATGCTCGATGTGTCTCGGCATGAACCCAGACATCCTCAAGCCCGGCGAGCGGTGCGCGTCGACGTCGAACCGGAACTTCGAAGGACGGCAGGGACGTGGAGGACGGACCCATCTCGTGTCGCCGCAGATGGCAGCAGCGGCAGCGATCGAGGGCCGGTTCGTCGACATCCGAGAGTGGGGCCGCGGGCGCCCCGCGGAGGCAACCCGATGAAAGCGATCGAGACCATCACCGGCCGGGTTACCGTCCTGAACCGCGACGACGTCGACACCGACCAGATCATCCCCAAGCAGTTCCTCAAACGAGTCGAGCGGACCGGGTTCGGGGAGTTTCTGTTCTTCGACTGGGCGAAGGAGCCGGGCTGGGAACTCCCGCCCAACCCGATCCTCGTCGCGGGGCGTAACTTCGGCTGCGGCTCGAGCCGCGAGCACGCGCCGTGGGCGCTGGAGGACTACGGCTTCCAAGCGATCATCGCGCCGAGCTTCGCCGACATCTTCCGCTCCAACTGCAGCAAGATCGGCCTGCTCATCGTGCAGCTAACCGTGGAGGAGTGCGCGTCGGTTCGCGAAGCGGGTGAAGCTCAAGTCGACCTCGCGGCGCAGGAGGTGCGCTGGCCGGGAGGAACTGCGCGGTTCGAGATCGACCCCGAGATCCGGCACCGGCTGCTGAACGGGCTCGACGACATCGCACTGACGCTTCAGCAGGGCGATGCGATTGACGCATTCGAGCGCGACTGCGAGCGGTCGGGCCCGGTGACGACAGCGCTATGACCAGCAGGGACTGGGACGCCGCCACCTACGACCGGGTCTCCGATCCGCAGCTCGCGTGGGCACTCGAGCAGCTCGAACGCCTCGAGCTGAAGGGCGACGAGATCGTGCTCGACGCCGGCTGCGGCTCAGGGCGGGTGACCGCCCTGCTAGCCGACCGCGTCCCCCGGGGCCGGGTCTACGCGGTGGACGTGGCGCCGTCGATGGTCGAGCATGCCCGCGCCGCGCTCGGGGACCGGGCGACCGTGCTCTGCCAGGACCTGGTCGAGCTCGACCTCCCCGAGCCCGTCGACGCGGCGTTCTCGAACGCCACCTTTCACTGGGTTCCCGACCACGACGCGCTGTTCGCCGCGCTTCACCGGACGATCCGGCCCGGAGGCAGGCTCGTGGCGCAGTGCGGCGGAATCGGGAACGTCGACGCCTTTCGCGCGGCGGCCGAGTCTGTGGCCGGCGAAGAGCCCTTCGATCACTACTTCGTCGGCTGGCGCAAGCCGTGGAACTACGCCACCCCGGAGGAGACATCGGAGCGCCTCGACCGCGCCGGGTTCACCGAGGTCAGGTGCTGGCTCGAGCCCAAGCGCGTCCAGCCCGGCGACCCGCACGCCTTCGTCCGGACCGTCTGCCTGGTGCGCCACCTGGACCCTTTGCCCGAGGGTCTCCACGCCCCGTTCATCGAGCGGGTCCTCGCTCGTGCGGGCGAGCCGCTGGTGCTGGACTACGTGCGGCTGAACATGTCGGCGCGCAGGTCGTGACCCGCCTTCCGCCGCAGGGATTGCGTGTATCGTAACGCGCGTGGGACTCACCTACACGGACGTTCGCCAGCTCCTGGTGATGCAGCGGGAGGGTGCGTCGTTCACGCGCGTGCTAACGGTGGGCAGGCTGTCGCTGTTTCTGCACCGAGGTGAGATAGTCGCTCTGCGTAAGGAGTTTGGAGTTGACAGGGCCCTCGAAGGAGTGACATTTGGGGGTTACGCCGATCCGTTTCTCCGCGAGGCGCTCCAGATCGAGTCGCTCGACAGCTTGGATGCCTCATCTTACGAGGGAGCGACCGTTGTTCACGACCTCAACGTGCCAATCGATGAGCGGCTACACGAGCAATATGACGTAGTGATCGATGGCGGGAGCCTGGAGCATGTGTTCAACATCACCACAGCGCTCGCGAACGTCATGAAGCTCGTGCGGGTGGGTGGTCAGCTGTTACTCGTGAACCCGGCTAACAACCTCTGCGGTCACGGGTTCTACCAACTGAGCCCCGAGCTCGCGTTCAGTGTCTTCCGTGATGAGCACGGGTTCGAACTTCGACGGGTCGCGCTCGTTGAGGCACGCTTTCCCAACGTTGAGGCGAGCGCTGGGCGCTTGGTGCTGGATGTCAGGGATCCTCGTGAGGTCGGAAGGCGGGTTCTGCGTCTGTCGTGTCGGCCTGGAAGCCTGATGGTTCAAGCCCGTAAAACGCGTCACCTGGCAGATCCGTTTGCAGTGACACCCCAGCAGAGCGACTACGTGGCGCATTGGCAGTCGGGTCGGCCGCCGCTGCTCGATGCCTCCCGCCGACCCCCGTGGCTAGCTCGTGGCGCTGCCTATCTCGTTGCTGTGCGCGAACTGGCGCTTGCATCTCGATATAACCGGCGCGTGTATGCGAGGTCACGGTGATCAGTCACGTATTCGGCCCGAGCCGTCACAATCTCCGCCAATGGCACCCCGTGTGATCCTCCTGCCGGGCGACGGCATCGGCCCGGAGATCACCGCGCCGGCAGTCGAGGTCCTGAACGCCGTCACGGAGCTCGAGTACGAGGAGCATCTGTTCGGCGGCGCGTCGATCGACGCCCACGGGACGGCGCTGACCGAAGCGACGCTCAAGGCGTGCGAGCAGGCCGACGCCGTCCTCCTCGCCGCTGTAGGCGGGCCCAAGTGGGACACGACCGATCCCGCCAAGCCCCGCCCGGAGCAGGGACTGCTCGGGCTGCGCAAGGGGCTCGGCCTGTACGCGAACCTGCGCCCCGTCCGGCCGCTCCCGGCACTGTATGACGCAAGTCCGCTCAAGCGCGAGCGGATCGAGGGCACCGACCTGCTCGTCGTGCGCGAGCTCACCGGAGGGATCTACTTCGGCGAGAAGACGCGCACCGTGGACTCGGCCTCTGACACCTGTGTCTACACGCGCGCGGAGATCGAGCGGATCGCGCGCGTCGCATTCGGCGCTGCGCGTCGTCGCGTGACAAGCGTCGACAAGGCGAACGTGCTCGAGACGAGCCGTCTGTGGCGCGAAGTGCTCAGCGGGCTCGCCCCCGACTACGACGTGCCGCTCGACCACCTGCTCGTGGACAACGCGGCGATGCAGCTGGTCGCAAACCCATCCGCATTCGACGTAATCGTCACCGAGAATATGTTCGGCGACATCCTCAGCGACGAGGCGGCAATGATCACCGGCTCGATCGGGATGCTGCCGAGCGCGTCGCTGGGGGACGGCGGTCCCGGCCTGTTCGAGCCCGTGCACGGGTCGGCGCCCGACATTGCCGGCACCGGCGTCGCGAACCCGCTCGCGATGTTCCTGTCCGCCGCTCTGATGCTCCGGCACGGACTCGCTTTGGAATCAGAGGCGGCGGCGATAGAATCGGCCGTCGATCGCGCGCTGTCCGACGGGCTGCGCACAAGCGACCTCGGGGGCACCGCCACGACGCGCGAGGCCACCGAGGCAGTCCTCCAATACCTGTAGCAAGGAGCAATCCGTGGACCAAGTCGACCTCATCTGGCAGAACGGGGAACTCGTCGCCTGGGAGGACGCGAAGGTACACGTACTCACGCACGGTCTGCACTACGGCACCGGAGTGTTCGAGGGCATCAGGGCCTACGACACCGAGCACGGCCCGGCGATCTTCCGCCATCGCGATCACCTGGCGCGCCTGTTCAAGTCCGCCGAGCTCTACTACATGCCGATTCCATACACGCTCGAGGAGCTGCGCCAGGCGACGCACGACCTGATCGCCGGGAACGGCCTGTCGGAGTGCTACATCCGGCCGATCGCGTTCCGGGGGTACGGCCAGCTGGGTCTCTATCCGCTCGACTGTCCGGTCGAGGTCGCGATCGCCGTGTGGCCGTGGGGTGCATATCTGGGCGAGGACGGCAAGAAGCTCGGCATCCGCGCCAAGGTCGCGAGCTGGCGGCGGATCTCCTCTGACGCATTGATCCCGCATGCGAAGGCCTCCGGGCAGTACCTGAACAGCGTCCTGGCCAAGGTCGAGGCGTCGAAATCCGGCTACCAGGAGGCGATCCTGCTCGACTCGCGCGGCTTCGTCTGCGAGGGCTCGGGGGAGAACATCTACATCGTGCGGGAGGGCGAGGTTCTGACCCCACCGCAGACGGCGGGGATCCTCGACGGGATCAACCGCAAGTCGATCATCCAGATCGCCCGCGACATGGGGCTCACCGTCGTCGAGCGCGACCTCGCCCGCGCCGAGCTCTACCTCGCTGACGAGGTGTTCATGTCAGGTACCGCAGCCGAGCTGGTCCCCGTCCGCGAGATCGACGACCACACGATCGGCAGTGGCGGGCCCGGACCGATCACCACCGAGCTCCAGCGGGTATTCGACGACGCGCTGCACGGGCGCGACCCGCGCTACCTGGACTGGATCGACGTCGTGAAAGTGCCTACGAAGGCGGCGTGATGGTGGGGACTCCCGTTGACGGGCGAATTACGAATGCGGTGGGCGCAAGTCGCTGACCGCTTTCTGACTCGCACGCCCGTTCAGCCGAAAGGAACCACCCGACCATGACCAGGATCCAGCTGTTCGACACCACGCTCCGCGACGGCATGCAGGGCGAGGGGATGTCGCTCTCCGCGCAGGAGAAGCTGCGCGTCGCCCACCGCCTCGACGAACTCGGGTTCGACGTGATCGAGGCCGGATTCGCGGCGTCGAACCCGAAGGAGCTCGAGCTGTTCGAGCTGCTGGCGAGCGAGCGCTTCGAGCACGCCGACATCGCCGCGTTCGGGATGACGCGCCGGCGCGATTCCCGTGCCGAGGCCGATCCGGGTCTCCGGGTCCTCGCCGAGTGCTTCGCGCCGGTCGCCGTGCTCGTCGGCAAGACATGGGCTCTGCACCTAGAGAAGGTGGTTCGCGTCGACCGCGAGGAGAACCTGCGGATGATCA
>Ga0302326_10002373_pt1 | contig 46086 bp, 33 predicted proteins | sample Palsa_T0_3_FD_202264 | JGI IMG/M metagenome (GOLD analysis project Ga0302326, IMG submission 202264) | Peat permafrost microbial communities from Stordalen Mire near Abisko, Sweden - Palsa_T0_3 | ecosystem: Environmental > Terrestrial > Soil > Palsa > Peat permafrost | place: Sweden: Abisko... | reverse complement strand
TGGTCCTGGCCATGGGCATCAAAAATTTCAGACCGCCCCAGAAACAGGCGCCCGCTCATTGAAGTAAGTAAAGCGTCCCAGCAAAGCGTCACGCTTTACCTCTTACCGCAAGTAAAGCGTCCCGCTTTACCTCCGGTTGGCGTGTTTTTGCCACTCAGTGGGTTGCTTTGCTCTTCTCGCGACCGAAAAGGCCCCGACCCCGGCGTCATCGCAAGGCAAGCACTGATTTAATCATTCTGGCATAAGAGCTGCTTACTCAGCGTCGTTCGGCTATCGACAAGGATAGATGAAAGACTGCAGCTCGATTGCAATAGGTCATCGCTACTAGATCGGGGCTCTTGCAGATGCTTACTGGGGGAAACCCAATCGAGCTGCATCTTTTGTTTGTTACTGAATACGAATTAGCGGGGCGCCGGGGAGAACAAGCGCCGATTGCCTTCTTGCCAATCCGCGGTTCGTCGGTCAGGCAGGCCTAGTGGGTTCTAAAATGGTGAACGATTAAGAAATGGCAAATGGAATTCCATTTTGGCAAGAGGTTCGACAAGATGCGAACCCGTGGCAAGAATTTTGGGGTGAATCATATGGCTTAGAATTAAAGCAGTGGCTGCTGAAGCCCGTGTTTGACAAGCTTGAGGCGGAAGAGAAGATTGGCAATCTGATCATTGATGTTGGCAGTGGCGCATCGCCAGTAACGCAACTATTAAAACCAAAACCGGCAAGGAAGCGAATCTGTGTCGATATAGCCGCTGATAACGTTGGATCGTTGAACGATCTGAGGATCCGGTTGGACGCGGAGAAGGTGGGACAGGTTGGGACGTTGAGTTTCCGAAAAGCTCTAATTAAGGTCTGCGCGTTTCTCGAGATAAACCCTAAAACGGAGGCAAAAATAGAACGTGCGGATACGATGTTTTTTGCGGATGCGTTGAACTACGTGGATTTTCGAAAGGTGCTGAATGGATTTGTGAAGTATCTCAAACCGGATGGGAGGATTATTGTCTTCAATTTGCCTCATCGGGGAAACTGGTCGTTATTTTCCGCCAACGGTCTCAAAGATAATAGTCAGCTTGATGCATTTTTAGAAGAACACCATTTTGAGATCGAACTTGAAGCATTCCCCAAAAAGCCTCGGAATGAGACAGATGAATCAGGGGAACTCATTGTCTTGGTGGCAAGAAAGTGTGTTCAAGCTTAAACGGAGATGCTAATCAATTAGGCCTCGGTGCGAACCTGCCCGTATAGGGTAGCATTGAAAGTATCCGTACTGGGTCAAGACCCCCAGGTTTTTGCCGGTCTCGATTCAAGTGCAGTTCGACAGCGAGCGCGCGTGAAGATTTGAGAAGAAATTCGCGCTCGGCGGACCTCGGTGTTTTCAAAGGAGTTGCAGAAAGGGAAACCGTTTACCGGTCTGTGGAACGCGGTCTACGCGGCGTACATGAAGGACTTGCCTTATGAGCGGGTCGAGGCAGCGCTGGTGGACGGGGCGGGGCAGTGGCGCGCGTTTCTGGTGGTCGTTTTGCCCCTGACGTTTCCCGTGCTCATCACGCTTCTGCCTAACAAATAGGCCATTTCTCTAATATTAACTGGTCTGTTACATTTTGGAGGTCATGCGATGTTTAATCTGGAGGACGGATCGCTAGTCCGTGAATATGCTGGTGAGAAGCTGGTTATCGAACCTTGGGGAAAGGACGGCCTGCGGGTCCGAAGCACGATGCGCCCAGCCTTCGACGGCGAAGATTGGGCTCTGCTGCGCGGAGGGCGCCTCGGGGCGCCTGACATCTCCATCCCGGGTGACGGATCTGCCTCGATCACACACGGCCGGATCACGGCTCGCATCGATCCGAGAGGACAGATCACGTTCCTCAACCAGACGGGTGCGGTCTTGTTGGAAGAGTTTATCCGCGTCCGGCTCGGCGACATGCAAAGAGGGGACGAACAAGTCGACCAAGCATCGGTCACCTACTTCAACAGTGCTCTTTCGATCTACCCGCGCGAATTCAAACCAATCCTGGGTGGGGATTACGCATTGACCGTCCGGTTCGAATCGTGTGCCGAAGAAAAGCTCTTCGGAATGGGCCAGTATCAACATGGCTTCCTGAATCACAAAAATTGTGTGCTCGAATTGGCGCACCGCAATTCGCAAGCGTCGGTTCCCTTTGCGTTTTCCAGCCTGGGATACGGCTTCCTGTGGAACAACCCGGCCATTGGCAAAGTCTCGTTTGGAAAGAATTGCACGGAATGGACGGCGATCTCCACAAAGCAGCTCGACTACTGGATTACCACAGGAGACGAGCCCGCTGAGATTCTCGCGAATTACGCGGAAGTGACCGGCGCGGTTCCAATGATGCCGGAATACGGCTTCGGTCTTTGGCAGAGCAAGCTGCGATACCAGACACAAGATGAGCTTCTCTCGGTGGCACGCGAATACAAGCGACGCGGCTTGCCCCTCGACGTCATCGTCGCAGATTTCTTTCACTGGCCGATGCAGGGCGAATACAGGTTCGATCCCGTTTACTGGCCCGACCCCGAGGCGATGGTCGAGCAACTCGAAGCGTTAGGGGTCAAGCTCATGGTATCGGTCTGGCCGACCATTGACCGCAACTGTTCTCAATTCGCTGAGATGCACGCAAAGGGTCTGCTGGTGAGGGCTGAGCGCGGTGTCGCGACGACGATGGAGTTTCTCGGCGACACGGTGTTCTTTGATCCGACTAACCCGAAGGCCCGCGAGCATGTCTGGAAAATCATCAAACAAAACTATTACGACAAGGGTGTCAGGATCTTCTGGCTCGATGAGGCGGAGCCCGAGTACGCAGTGTATGATTTTGACAACTACCGCTACTACATGGGTTCGAACCTGCAAGTCGGCAACATCTATCCGCTGAAATACGCTCAGGGTTTTTTTGAAGGGATGGCGGCCGCGAAGCAGGAAAACATCATCAATCTCGTGCGGTGTGCATGGGCCGGCAGCCAACGATACGGTGCTCTCATCTGGTCGGGCGATATCGATTCGAGCTTCGAATCGCTGCGCATCCAGCTCGCTGCGGGTCTTAACATGGGGCTCGCTGGAATTCCCTGGTGGACGACAGACATTGGCGGATTCCATGGCGGTGTGAACAGCGATCCGTCCTTTCGAGAATGCCTGATTCGGTGGTTTCAATTCGCCACGTTTTCGCCTCTGCTCCGCATGCACGGTGATCGCGAGCCGCACACCAAGCCACTGTCAATTACCGGGGGCGGCAAATGTGCGAGCGGCGCGCCAAACGAGCTCTGGAGCTTCGGCGAGGAGGCCTACGTCATTTTGGAAAACTACCTGCGCTTGCGCGAGCGCCTGCGCCCCTACATCCGTGGCTTGATGTTCGCTGCCCATACAAAAGGCTCTCCGGTTATCCGTCCGTTGTTCTACGACTTTCCCACCGACCGCCAAGCCTGGACCATCGAGGATAGCTATATGTTCGGGCCGGATGTGCTCGTCGCACCTATCCTGTTTGAGGGCCAACGCGCCCGTGACGTCTATCTACCTATCGGTACCAGGTGGGTAAGCCACGGAACTGGAGAGGTCTTCAATGGCGGCCAAGTTGTCAATGAATCTGCCCCGCTCGCCCATCTCCCGGTCTTTTTCCGTGAAAAAGGGTCGGTCCGGCTCTGACCTCTCGTTCTCGCAAGAACTGCGCGCTGCATTCAAGTCACTGGGAGTTGGTCGTCCCGTCCCGCGAAGCTGGCAGCCTCGACGAGTTACGGACTATTCTCGCAAACGTTGCATCGATGAAGGCTTGTCGAGAGTAGACGCTTCCCTTCCCGCTGTCCTGAAGTAAAGATGGAAATGAATATGCGACCGGACAGTCGTCTAGATTACGAACGAAAATCGACATCCGATCCCACAGCGAGATGACAGCTGCCATGACCGACAGTGCGGACGGCCTCGCGGTGCCACGGCGCTACTGGGCCATTCTCACCTTCGCGCTGGGCCTGTTTATGGCCGTGATGGACGGCGCAATCGCCAATGTCGCGCTGCCGACCATTGCCCGGGCTCTGCACGCCAGCCCGGCCTTCTCGATCTGGATCGTCAATGGGTATCAGCTCGCGATTACGATCTCGCTGCTGCCGCTCGCGTCGTTGGGCGAGATCATCGGCTATCGCCGGGTCTATCTGGCGGGTTTGCTGTTGTTCACGCTTGCCTCCCTGTTCTGCACGCTGTCGCACACGCTGGTCCTGCTGACCATCGCGCGTGTCGTGCAGGGCTTTGGCGCGGCCGGAATCATGAGCGTGAACATGGCCCTGGTCCGGTTTACTTATCCGCGTCGGATGCTGGGGCGCGGCATCGGCTACAATGCGCTCGTGGTGGCCGTGTCCGCTGCGGTCGGGCCGACGCTGGCCGCCGGCGTCCTGGCGATGGCGACCTGGCCGTATCTGTTTGCGATCAACATTCCGTTCGGCATCGCGGCGGTAATGATCGGAATGCGCGCATTGCCCCAAACCCCGCGCAGCCGCCGTGCCTTCGATTGGCAAAGCGCGCTGATGAGCGCGACCATGTTCGGCCTTGGTATTGCCGCCATCGACAGTTTCGGACATGGCGAGGCGCCAATCTTTTATCTCTCGGAAGCGATAATCGCGGCCACCGCCTGTGTGTTGCTGGTGCGTCGCCAGCTCACCGCTGCTTCGCCGCTATTGCCGGTCGATCTGCTGCGCATTCCCATCTTCACCCTGTCGATCTGCACCTCGATTGCGTCTTTCTGCGCCCAGATGCTGGCATTCGTCGCGCTGCCTTTCTATTTGAGCGACCGTTTTGGTTATTCGGCGGTGGAGATCGGACTGTTGATCACGCCCTGGCCGATCGCGATCGCCTTCGCGGCGCCGCTTGCGGGGCGTTTGGTCGAGCGCTATCCCGCTGGCCTTCTGGGTGGCCTCGGACTTCTGCTGTTCGCGGGAGGGTTAGCCATGCTCGCGTTTCTGCCCGCGCATCCGGCGACGCTGGACGTAGTGTGGCGAATGGCGCTCAGCGGCGCTGGGTTTGGCCTGTTCCAGTCGCCTAACAACCGCACGATGATCGCGGCGGCGCCGCGCGAACGTAGCGGCGGCGCTAGCGGCATGCTGGGCACAGCGCGGTTGCTGGGCCAGACAATTGGCGCCGCGCTGGTGGCGATGCTCCTCGAGCGCTATCCGGTGGGCGGTACGCAGGTCGCCCTTCTGGTCGGCGTCGGCTTTGCACTGTTTGGTGCGGTGCTCAGCACCCTGCGGCTCTCGCCGGCCGGTGCGCGTGGCGCCGAAGCGGTGCGTGTCAGGGAAGGCCAACGCGCCACAGGTGAGTGATCGCCGGACTCTAGTTCACGGTTCCAGTGCTGGAATTAAAATCGTCTCGCTTTACCTCGTCTTATCCGAAGAAACCCCAAACGCCTTTTACTCGAGACTTGCTGGAAACCGCGGAATCGTTAAAACTCCAGACGCCGCCCCTTACCAGACAATGTGTGCGTCGAAAATTAAGGCCGTTGCCTTGGATGTCGATGGGACGCTGCTCGACAGCGATCATCGACTGAGAGATCCCGTCAAAGGCGCTCTACGCGATCTGGTAGCCAACGATATTTACGTTATTTTGGCCACCGCGCGCGGTCCGAAGATTCTCGGTGCGGTCCTCCGCGTCCTGCCGATCGCACCGCTGCTGGTATGTTTTTCCGGGGCTTGGGTGGGCGAAATCGACCGGGTATCCTTAACCGTGACAAGAGAGATCCTGAATAGACGCCATAGTATGCCCGTCGCGCGTTCTATTGTGGCGAAAGCCTTGGAATTAAATGTTGAACCGAACGTGTTGACCGTTGACACTTGGCGGGCCCGAAAAATGACGCGGGAAATCATGCTCGAAAGTCAGATTGCGGAGTGTCGACCGCTTATTACCTCCGATCTATTGGAAGATGGTAACGAGCCGAATAAAATTCTTTTGATTACCGCGGAAGAGGCGTCCAATCAGCCCCTCCAGAGAATCGCGCATTCTGTGCGATACGTGTGCAACGCGACATTCTCCAAGCCAAACTATCTCGAGATCGTGCCGCTTGGGGTTCACAAAGCGGAGGCGCTGCTGCACCTCACCGCAATCCTCGGTCTGGATCTGTCGCAGGTCGCCGCGATCGGCGATGGATTGAACGACCTCGAAATGCTCACGGAGGCGGGCGTGGGAATTGCCATGGGGAACGCTCCTGACGCAGTGAAATCAGTGGCCGATTGGGTCACCGGCACGAATGACGAAGCGGGTGTCGCACAAGCGGTGTGCAAGCTTTTTGAGGATGCCTTGATCTAGCAAGGAGAATTGCTATGCCGATCGAAGAATCGAAGACTCCAGCGCCGGACCCGCCGGCAAAACCCGACGCACCCAAACCAGCGGCTGTCCGCGCGCCTAAGCGTCGACGATGGGTTGTGCCGCTCATCGTGCTGCTTGCAATAGTAGCGCTCGTCGTTGGGATTCCGAAAATTCTGCATGCGTTGAATACCGTCTCAACGGACGACGCGTACGTGAACAGCTATGTGACCTTTGTTGCGCCTCGGGTGGCAGGCCAGGTGGCTCGCGTCCTCGTCGAGGACAATAACCGCGTGAAAAAAGGGGACGTGCTCGTCGAACTCGATCCTGAGCCCAATCGAGTGCAAGTCGCGATTAAGCAGGCAGCCGTCGACTCCGCCCGGGCGGAACTTCTCGTAGCGCAGGCTTCCGCCCAAGGCTCGGTGGCGCAGACCCGGAGTGCGCGTTTCAAGCTCGTCCGCACGATAGAAGACGTGGACAATCAAATCGCCATCATTCGGGCGCGGGTTGCCACATGGCAGCAGAATAAAGCGACCCTGGTGCTGGCTCAGGCAGAGTTCGAACGGGCGGAACGTCTCATCGCGACCAAAGTGGTGAGTGCTGAGGAGTACGACCAGAAGCGCGAGGTCCTGGAAGTCGCGAAAGCGCAGGTCGAGCAGGCGCTGGAGAATATCTATGAAGCACGCGTTGCTCTCGGTCTGCCGGCGGAACCGCCCGCGGGCACGAGCCTCGCCGACGTCCCGCCGAATCTCGACCAGACCTTCTCCTCCGTCCTGCAGTCGCTTGCTGATTTGCTCCAGAACGCCGCCAAGCTCGGCGTTGTGCCGTCATCTTACAAACTCACGCCAAAGCAAGTCGTTGAGGAGTTTTACAAGCGTGATCCCGGCGGCGACATCGATCGGATTTACGCCGAACTCGTCCAGAACGCGCCGGATCTGAAACGGGCTCAAGCGAGTTTGCTCCAGGCACAGCGTGATCTCGACCAGGCGAAGCTTGATCTGCGCTACTGCGCGATTGTCGCGGAGATTGACGGCGTCGTGACCAGGCGCAACGTGAATCCCGGCAACAACGTACAGGTCGGGCAGAGTCTCATGGCGATCCGGTCCCTGCGCGACATCTGGGTGGACGCGAATTTCAAGGAGACTCAGTTGCGCGATTTGCGGATCGGCCAGCCCGTCGATCTGGAACTGGACATGTATGGGGGCAAACGGACGTTCGAGGGACGCATTTCAGGTTTCACCAACGGCACCGGTTCAACGCTGTCGCTATTGCCGGCGCAGAATGCGACGGGCAACTTCGTTAAAGTCGTGCAGCGGCTGCCTGTGCGGATTGATGTGATAAACTACGATCCAGACAATGTGCCGCTCTTTGTTGGCCTTTCGGTCACGCCAACGGTCGATTTGAAAGCTGCGCCGACCGGTCCGAACGCCGGCAAATTCCTCCAGGAACCGACTCAGGCGGATTTAGCCGCCGGCGACAAGCCGGCCGCGCCATGAGCGCCTCCGCGTCCGCCGTGGCCGTGCTTGATCGGACAAGCGGGCCGCGGGCAATCAATCCGTGGATCGTCGCGCTCGCTGTGGTCGTGCCGACCTTCATGGAAGTCCTGGACACTACGATTGCCAATGTGGCTCTCCGCTACATTGCCGGCGGCCTTTCCTCGGCCGTGACCGACAGCGAGTGGGTCGTCACCAGCTACTTGGCTGCCAATGCCATCATTCTGCCAATTTCCGGCTGGCTCGCCGCCAATCTTGGTCGACGCAGATATTTCCTCCTTTCGATCGCGGTTTTCACGATCAGTTCGGTCTGTTGCGGCATGGCGCGCAGCCTCAATCAGCTGATCCTCTTCCGCGTCGTGCAAGGACTCGCCGGCGGCGGGCTCCAACCCTCCAGCCAGGGTATCCTCCTCGATACGTTTCCGCCAGAGAAGCAGGGCGCTGCGCAGACCCTTTTTGGCGTCGCGGCGCTCATTGCTCCCGTGCTCGGGCCCACACTCGGCGGCTGGATCACCGATCAATATTCCTGGCGCTGGATATTTTATATCAATTTGCCGGTGGGCACCCTGGCCTTCTTCCTCTGTTGGCTCACTGTCCGGGATCCCGAATATCTCCGCGAGGCACTGAAATCCTTACGCAAAGGACCGATGCGCTTTGATTCGATCGGACTTGGGCTGCTAGTCATCACGCTCGTCTGCTGGGAAGTTTTGCTGAGTAAAGGACAGGAGTGGGATTGGCTCGGCGACGCTTTCGGACGCGTACAAACGCTGGTTATTTTGCTCATCCTCGGTGGCTGCGGGTTGGCCTTTTGGGAGACCCGTCAAGCGAATCCGATCGTGAATTTCCGGCCGCTGCGAGATCGCAACTTTTCCATCTCTTGCCTGGTCATTTTCTGCTGTTTCGGAGTGCTGTACGGCTCAAGCACCCTGCTACCCGCCATGCTGGAATCCCTGTTTGGCTACGATGCTTTCCATGCCGGACTGGTCTTATCCCCGGCCGGGATCTTCACGATCATCGCGATTGTCATCGTCGGCTTTCTGCTGGGGCGCGGCGTTGACGCACGCTGGCTGATCGGTTGCGGCCTCCTGATTGTTGCCGTCGGCAATTTCTGGATGTCGCGGCAGAACCTCGACATTGCTCCCTCAGGGATCATTTGGCCGCGTGTCGTGATGGTGGGCGGCCTCGGCCTCGTCTTCGCGCCCCTGAATGTAGCCGCCTACATTTACATCCCGCGCTCCTTGCGTGGCGCCGCAGTCGGTCTTCTGGCACTCTTGCGCAATGAAGGGGGGAGCGTCGGCACTTCACTCGGCCAGACAATCACGGAACGCCGCGAGCAATTTCACGGCCTTCGACTCGGCGAGTATCTCGATCCCCTGAACCCCGCCGTAACTTCCTACCTCGCTCAAGCGCAGCCTGGCTACCTCCAGCAAACAGGTGATCCCGTGGGCGCGCAGCAGATGGCTTTGCAATCCCTCGGGGACCTGCGCGACCAGCAAGCGTTGGCCCTTTCGTATTTTGACTGTTTCCTGATCTTTGCCGTAGTCAGTGTGGTGCTCGCCTTTATGGTGCTCGGAATGAAACGCTCCGTCGCCGAAAAAGGGGCTCACGTCGCAGCAGAATAGCCTCTCGGAAGCGGCGCCGTCGATTCCGTCCAATCTGTGCAATCTGTGGTTTTTGCTCTTTTCTTCATCGCCGGCGAACCCAAGAACTGTGAACGCCGAACGCCGAACGCCGAACAGTCTCCCCGAGGGTATTAACCAAGTTTTTTTGCCGAAACCAGGATTCCATCCTCGTCGCAGTAGATCCAATGACCAGGCACGAAATTTATACCAGCAAATGAAACCAGGAGATCGCTCGCCCCGGTTCCCTCCTTCTTGCTCTTTCTCGGATTGGTCCCTACTGCCTTGACGCCGAATTCAATCTCTCGAAGAACCGCTGAATCTCGGACCGCCCCGTTAATCACCACGCCTGACCAACCGTTCCGGGCACCCAAACCTGCAATCGCGTCACCGATCAACGCCACATTGAGTGAACCATCGCCATCCACGACGAGGACATCTCCGTCGCCACTGGTTTCTAGCATTCTCTTTAGAATAACGTTGTCTTCCCTGCATTGAACGGTGCGGATTCTGCCGGCGAATCGAAGTCGCTTACCGAAGTTTCGGAATTGCTGGGGACAGGAAAAACAGGACTCTCCAAATTGATCGTAAAGATCGGCTGTCGAGGTAAATGATGACATAAGAATTAGGGCAAAATAAGCCGCATTTACCCAAGGCAATCCAACAAAAATCGCTTATTCCTGCCGCTTGATCAAGAAGGTCTTTCGACCACTAATCCCGTTCGTGGGGCCGATCTCGCGCCTCGCAATCTGGCGGACGCACGAAACGAGACAAATCGAAAATTGTCAACGAGGTGATTCGTGCCGCTGCTCAAGGCACTTGAGACCTTGCTGGCGCGATTCGGAAACCTCAGAATGAAACTCCTTTGCTTAAGAATTCTGCCGTGTTTTCGGCGATAGTAGCCTATGGACGATACACTGCGCATTTTCGACGCCGGCAAAGGCAAAACCGGCTTTTATTATTCCTTGCCGGCGTTGGAAGAGAAAGGACTCGGGAAGATATCCCGCCTCCCCGTCAGTATCCGCATCGTGCTTGAATCGGTGCTCCGCAATTGCGACGGAAAGAAGGTTACGGAGAAGGACGTCGAGACTTTGGCCGGATGGAACGCTAAGGCGCCCGCGCAAGAGGAGATTCCCTTCGTCGTGGCGCGCATCGTGTTGCAGGACTTCACCGGTGTGCCGCTCCTGGTCGATCTGGCAGCAATGCGCACCGCAGTTGCCAAATTGAAGAAGGATCCCAAGATCGTCGAGCCTCTGGTGCCGGTGGATCTGGTGGTCGATCACTCGGTGCAAGTGGACTTCTTCGGTTCGGCCGATGCGTTGCGACTGAACCTTGAAATAGAATTCCACCGGAATCGCGAACGCTATCAATTCCTCAAATGGGGCCAACAGGCTTTTAAGACTTTCGGCGTGGTTCCGCCGGGAATCGGGATCGTTCACCAGGTCAATCTCGAATACCTCGCCAAAGGAGTTCTAAGCGCGGAAACGTCCAAGGGCACTGTCTATTATCCGGACACCCTTGTCGGCACCGACTCGCACACCACCATGATCAATGGCCTCGGCATCGTCGGATGGGGCGTTGGGGGTATTGAGGCCGAGGCCGGTATGCTTGGGCAGCCTGTCTATTTTCTTACACCGGAAGTCGTAGGTGTCCACCTTACGGGCGACCTCAAGGAAGGCGTCACCGCAACCGACCTCGTTCTGCGCGTTACAGAGATGCTCCGCAAACAGAAGGTTGTCGGCAAGTTTGTCGAGTTCTTTGGCGAAGGCGCTGCCGCGCTTACCGTCACCGATCGGGCCACCATCGCAAACATGGCGCCCGAATACGGCGCCACGATGGGATATTTCGGCGTCGACGAGAAAACTCTGGCCTACTTGCGTGGCACCGGCCGCAGCGATGAACTATGCGAGACGTACGAAAATTACTATAAGGCCCAGGGTCTCTGGGGGATACCGCGCAAGAGTGAGGTGGACTATACGGTGGAACTCGGCCTGGATCTCGATACCATCGTGCCGGGCGTGGCCGGTCCAAAGCGGCCCCAGGACCGGATCAATCTCCCTGAGCTCAAGCAGACGTTCGAAGCCCTCCTTGAAAAGCCGCTGACGGAAGGCGGTTATGGAAAAAAGGCCGGCGACGTATTGCACAGAGTGCCGGTGCACATCAATGGTTCCAGTCCCGCAGTTGACGCTCAGATGCCTTCCACCGACACAAACGCCAACCACCCCGAAGAAGGTCTGTCGAAAAACGAGGCCGAATTGGTCCAGAATCGTCCAACGCCAGACAAACCCGCCTTTCCGGCTTCGTCATACCGCCCGGCCGATACAGAAATCGGTCACGGCAGCGTTCTCATTGCCGCCATCACGAGTTGCACCAATACCAGCAATCCGAGCGTTATGCTCGGCGCGGCTCTCCTCGCCAAGAAGGCGGTCGAGCGCGGCCTGAAGGTGAATCCGGCCGTGAAGACCTCACTTGGGCCCGGCTCACGTGTCGTCACCGACTATCTCGAAAAGACAGCTCTTCAGCCTTACTTGGACAAACTCGGGTTTCAAACGGTCGGTTACGGCTGCACGACCTGCATCGGCAATTCCGGCCCGCTCCATCCTGCTCTGGAAGAAGCCATCGCGACGCACGATCTTGTTGCCGCCAGCGTTCTCTCGGGCAATCGCAACTTCGAAGCGCGTGTGCATCAAAGTATCCGCGCCAACTTCCTGATGTCCCCTCCGCTCGTCGTTGCTTTTGCGCTTGCCGGAACGGTGGATATTGATCTCAGCTCAGAGCCGCTCGGAAAAGACAAGGAGGGCAAGGAGGTCTATCTGAAAGAAATCTGGCCTTTGCTGGAGGAAATCCACGCGGCGATGCGGTCCGCGCTTAAGCCGGAAGTTTATCGCAGGCTTTACTCCGACTTCGCCGAGCAAAACCCGAAGTGGAACGAAATCCCTTCGTCCACGGGAGAGGTTTACGAGTGGGACAGTGCGAGCACCTACATTCAGGAGCCGCCGTTCTTTACCGACTTCGGCATGGAGGCGGGCCATATCGCCGAAATTAAGGGAGCGCGCGCGCTTGGCATCTTTGGCGATTCGGTCACAACCGATCACATCAGCCCTGCGGGCGCCATCAAGAAGACCAGTCCGGCCGGGAAATTCCTCCTTGAGCATGGGGTGGCGGTGGATGAGTTTAACAGCTACGGCTCTCGCCGTGGAAACGACCGCATCATGACCCGCGGCACCTTCGCGAACGTCCGGATCAAGAACCTGATGGTTCCCGGCGTGGAAGGCGGATACACTCTATATTCTGGCGAAAGGGAGGTTCTCGCACCTGACAAGGAGATCAAGGTCAAAGAGGGTAACCCGACATTCATTTACGACGCTTGCAAAGCCTATAAGGCCGAGCGGATCCCACTCGTCATCTTCGCCGGCCAGGAATACGGAACCGGTTCCAGTCGTGACTGGGCCGCCAAGGGCACCAGCCTTCTCGGCGTGAAAGTCGTGGTCGCCCAAAGTTTCGAGCGCATCCATCGCTCGAATCTCGTTGGGATGGGGGTCCTGCCGCTCCAATTCCCGGACGGCATCTCCGCGCAGACCCTGGGACTGACGGGCACGGAAGTCTTCGACGTCCTTGGGCTCTCCGATGAAATCGCGCCACGGCAGGATGTCACTTTGCACATCACACGCAGGGACAGGTCCGTCGTGGATCAAACGGTCAAGCTCCGAATTGATACGCCAATCGAGGTGGACTACTTCCGGCACGGAGGGATCCTGCCCTTTGTGCTCCGTCAATTGCTGAGCTAGCCCAAAAAAGACCGGTATTCCCAAAGCCGGTGTCGAGAGTGATCAAACCGGTTTGATCGCGAAGTTCGCTAATGTCGATCGCCCGCCCACCGGCGGTGCCTTCAATCAGCGGTAGGAATGTTTACAACTTACAGGGAGTTCAGTAAGCGGGCGCGTGAATGCCAGACCTTGGTTGGTGATTGACAGCTTCGCGTGCCCTCTGTTCCAGACAGGCATTCTTCATCGTGCCGCCCTTGCGGTAGGCATCGTGCCAGGAAAACGCTTCTTCCAGCAGGTGTGGGGTGTGACCACCTCGCTTCAGCGCCCGCTCGAAGTAGTCGCGAAGCCCGTCCCGGTAACTTGGATGGGTACAGTTTTCGATAATGAGTCGGGCCCTCTCCCGCGGTGCGAGACCGCGCAGATCAGCCAAACCCACTTCGGTGACAATAACATCTACGTCGTGCTCGTTATGATCGACATGGGTGACCATCGGCACAATGCTGCTGATCTTGCCGTTCTTGGCTAGCGACTTGGTTACGAAGATCGCGTAAGATGCGTTGCGGGCAAAATCGCCCGAACCGCCAATACCGTTCATCATGTGTGTACCATTGACGTGGGTGGAGTTAATGTTTCCGTAGATGTCGCATTCCAACGCCGTGTTGATACAGATCAGCCCAAGGCGCCGGATCACTTCCGGGTGGTTACTGATCTCCTGCGGACGCAAGATCAAGCGGCTTTTGTACTTATTGATGACTGGCACCACTTCGTGGTACTTGGCCTCCGATACTGTGATTGATGAGCATGAAGCGAAGTCAAGTTTGCCGGCATCGAAGAGGTCGAAAACACTGTCCTGGAGCACCTCCGAATACATCTTTAGACCGTGAAACGGGCTATCGATGAATCCGTGCAGGACGCCGTTGGCTATCGTGCCGATTCCGGCTTGGAGGGGCGGAAGTTGGAAGCTCAACCTACCCTGTTTCACCTCGTGACTCAAAAACTCGATCAAATGGTCCGCGATCTGCCGAGTCTCCGAATCGGGCGCGAGAATCGTCGAGGCAGAGTCGAGCTTCCTGGTGACGACGATGGCAACGATTTTGGCTGGATCAATTGGAATAAAAGGCAGCCCCACACGGCTCTCAGGTGCGACTACCGGGATCGGTTCACGGAACGGTCGTCGTGACGGAATGTAGATATCGTGGATGCCTTCGAGAGCCAAAGGCTGCGTCAAGTTGATCTCGATGATAATCTTCTCAGCTAAAATGCCAAAGGTGGCCGAGTTGCCGACCGAGGTTGTCGGTACAATTCCACCCTCCGGCGTGATGGCCACTGCCTCCAGTACAGCAATATCAATCGGACCGATTTGCTTGCTGCGAAGCAGCTCCACCGTTTCGCTCAAATGTTGATCGATAAACATGACCTCGCCGGCATTTATCGCCCTCCGCAGTACCGGGTCCGATTGGAACGGGAGACGGCGAGCCAATACTCCCGCCTGGGTCAGGATCTTGTCCAAGTCGTTGCCGAGGGAAGCACCTGTGATCAACGTAATCTTCATCTCCTCGTGGGCAGCTCGCTCGGCTAAGGCCAACGGAACCGCCTTAGCTTCGCCCGACCGAGTAAAGCCGCTCATCCCGACAGTCATCCCATTCTTGAAAAATCGAGCTGCTTCTTCGGCGCTGACGACCTTGGCCAAAAGAGATTTCAGACGAATTCGCTCAGTATGCATTTCATTCTCCTTTCATGAAACTGCTCTTGTTCGATGGAACTGTGTTGCTTTGGCGGTAGACTCAGTCTCCTCACAATCCACCGAGTTACTGCACTAACGCTTTTTCTAGCCCCGCGATAGTAATCAGGCTCCGGCCACGGAGCTTTCCATCCAGTAAGGCTCGCGCAAGGTCGGGAACTTCCTCCAACGAATAGAATCCAGTGATTTCCTCCAATCCCTTGAGGGGCCGCGTTTTTCCGATCTCTTCCCATGCCCGCTGCCGCTCTTCGAGTGGACAGAAAGCCGACTCGATGCCAATCAATCGAACTCCTCGCAAGATGAAGGGAAATACCGTCGCAGAAAACTCGCTGGCTCGCACCAATCCGCAGCAGGCAACCCCGCTGCGATAGGTCATGCCGCTCAGCACCGCTGAGAGGACGTCACCACCCAAGTTATCAATCGCTCCGGCCCAGCGTTCAGTTTGCAGCGGCCCACGAAGTGTCGCCAAAAATTCCGAGAGATCAATCACCGAATCGGCACCGAGGTTGACTAGGTAATCGTGGTTGTGCTTTCTGTGTGATAGCGCCGCTATCTTGTAGCCCCTTCGATGGAGAAAGGCGATCGCGAAACTTCCAACCCCGCCGGACGCCCCCGTCACCAGAACTTCCCGGCCCGACTCTGGAGTCATTCCGAACTCTTCAAGCGCCAAAATCGAGAGCATCGCAGTTAGTCCCGCAGTACCAAAAGCCATGCAAGTTAATAAACTGAGCCCAGAGGGAACCGGGAGTAACCATTCAGCTTTCACCGATGCGTATTCAGCCATCCCACCCCAGTGACGTTCGCCCAGACCCCATCCGGTCGCTATGACGGGATCGCCGCGTTTAAATCTGGAATCGCTCGATTCGACGACGATTCCCGCCAAATCGATCCCCGGAACCATAGGGAAAGATCGAACTATTTTCCCTCGCCCGGTCACCGCCAGAGCGTCCTTCCAATTCAGGCTCGAATAAAACACCTGGATTAGGACTTCGCCCTGCACGGGTAACGATTCTCGCGAGATCGTAGCAAGTTTGGCAATGGCATGGCCGCCATCTTTTGGCTTGCTAATAATCAGCGCTCGAAAGTGATCAGGAATACTCATAGAAAAATCGTTCGATTGGGAATGGCGCTCTAATGTCTTAAAACGAGCGTAGTCTCGGCTTGATCGAATTGCTCCGATTCAGTAGAACCATGTAAGGCGGTCGTCGACGACTCCCCGGCAGAAATTACCTGGCTCACCTCATCGAAATAGCCGGTACCGACCTCACGTTGATGCCTGGTTGCGGTGTATCCATGTGCCTCCTCGGCGAACTCGGCTTCCTGTAGCTCGGCATAGGCAGACATCCCTCTCTCCCTGTAGCCTCGGGCAAGGCTAAACATGCTGTAGTTTAACGCGTGAAACCCGGCTAGAGTGATGAACTGGAACTTGTATCCCATCGCGCCGAGCTCGCGTTGGAACCGTGCGATCGTGGTGTCATCCAGTTTCTTTTTCCAGTTAAACGAGGGCGAGCAATTGTAAGCAAGGAGTTTGTCCGGATGGTGATGGTGGACACCTTCGGCAAACCGCCTCGCTTCAGAGAGGTTCGGCTCGCTGGTTTCACACCAAAGCAGATCCACATAAGGGGCATAGGAAACTGCACGGGAGATTGCCTGATCGATCCCGGCGCGGACCCGATAGAATCCCTCCGCGCTCCGTTCGCCGGTGACGAATGGCTTGTCCCGCTCATCCACGTCACTGGTCAGAAGGTTAGCCGCGTTGGCATCCGTTCTCGCCAAAAGAATGGTCGGAACGTCGCAGATATCGGCTGCCAATCTCGCGGCGATCAGGTGTTTAATCGCGTGCTGGGTTGGAATCAGGACCTTCCCGCCCATGTGGCCGCATTTCTTTTCAGAGGCAAGCTGATCCTCCAAATGAACTCCCGCAGCGCCCGCCTCGATCATCGACTTGATCAATTCGAAGACGTTGAGCGGTCCCCCAAAACCGGCTTCCGCGTCAGCGACGATCGGCGCTAACCAATGGATCTGATGTCTCCCCTCCAGATGTCGGACCTGATCAGCCCGCAGCAACGCGTTGTTGATCCGTTTGACCACCGCAGGAACGCTGTTCGCCGGATACAAACTCTGGTCGGGATACATCTGGCATCCCAGATTGGCATCGGCTGCCACTTGCCACCCGCTGAGGTAGATTGCTTTAAGACCGGCGTGAACTTGCTGGACAGCCTGGTTTCCCGTCATTGCGCCAAGTGTTGGCACATAATCCTCTTCCTGGAGCAATTTCCAAAGCCGCTCAGCGCCCAATCGCGCCAATGTATATTCGATCTTCACGGTGCCGCGCAGCCGTTCAACTTCCGCTTTGGTATACGGACGGATTACATCTTTCCACCGCGGCCCTGCCTTGTTCCATCGGTTCTCGGTTGCCACCGGTGCAACCTTTTTCATCGTTTCAGGAGCAGTTGTTCTCATTCGTTTCCTCTATGCTTTTTCGTTCATTTTTGTCCTAATTGCTATTTTCTATGAATGGTGATTTCTCCGGGTAAGGATTGCTAGTCAAGCCGTTCATAACCGGGTAAAGTCAGGAACTCGGCAAACTGATCGCTTGTGGTGATTCGATCAAAGAGCTTCGCTGCCTCACTATACTTACCTTTCTCGTACCGCTCTTGACCCACCCTCGACTGGATCTTGGCAAGTTCTTCTTCCAGCGTACTGCGAAACAGTTCCTTCGTTACTTTGCGTCCGTCCGAGAGAACGCCGCGCGGATGCCGGATCCACTGCCAGACTTGAGCTCGAGAGATTTCCGCCGTAGCGGCATCTTCCATCAGGTTGAAGATCGGCACGCAGCCAGAGCCACGCAGCCAGGATTCCAAGTATTGAACGCCCACACTGACATTGGTCCGCAAGCCCTGCTCGGTAATTGGTTCCTCGGGCCCGAAATTCAGAATATCAGCCGCAGCGATCTGAACATCTTCACGCTTTCGATCGATTTGATTCGGCGTTTTCATTGCCGCGTCAAATGCTGTCAACGCGGTTGAAACCAAGCCCGGGTGCGCCACCCATGTGCCGTCATGTCCGTCCTTCGCTTCTCGTTCCTTGTCGGCACGAACCTTTGCGAAAGCTTCCTCGTTCGCCTTCTCGTCATTTTTGATTGGGATCTGGGCGGCCATGCCTCCCATGGCGTGAATTCCTCTGCGATGACAGGTTTTTATGCAGAGCAATGAATAAGAGCGCATAAAATGCGTGGTCATGGTCACCAGCGCACGATCCGCCAGAATGAACTCCGGCTTGTTTCTGAATCGCTTAATGCAACTGAAGATGTAATCCCATCTGCCGCAGTTCAGTCCGGCAGAATGATCTTTCAGTTCGTAAAGAATTTCATCCATCTCAAATGCCGCGAGGATCGTCTCGATCAACACGGTCGCCCGAATTGAGCCGCGGGCCACGCCTAGCGAATCCTGAGTGAAATTGAAAACATCGTTCCAGAGACGCGCTTCAAGATGGCTCTCCAGCTTTGGCAGATAAAAATAGGTTCCGGACCGGCGGGCCAGAAGTTCCTTCGCGTTATGAAACATGTACAGTGCAAAGTCGAACAGGCTGCCTGACACTTGCTCTCCATCGACTAACAAATGCTTTTCCGGTAGATGCCAGCCACGGGGTCGTACGAAAAGTACTGCAACTTGCTCCTTCAGCCGATATTCTTTTCCCTCCGGACTTTTGAATTCGATTGTCCGACGAATTGCATCCCGCAGATTGATCTGGCCTTCAATTAAGTTTTCCCAAGTGGGAGTATTGGCGTCTTCGAAATCAGCGAGGAAGACTTTAGCGCCCGAGTTCAATGCGTTGATGACCATCTTGCGATCCGTCGGCCCGGTGATCTCGACTCGGCGATCCTGCAGATCTGCGGGAATGGGTGCTACGATCCAATCGCTTCTTCGCACATTTTCGGTTTCAGGCAGAAAATCTGGCGTTTTTCCGGCGTCCAATTCCGCCTGTCGTTGCTGCCTTTTCTGCAGAAGCTCTTTGCGCCGATGATCAAAGTTTCGGTGAAGCGCGGCAATCAGTTCGATAGCCTCCGGGACTAAGATTTCCTCCGTAGCCGGAGAAAAGGATGCAGTGATAATAACACCGTCAGGTAATTTCAAATTGTTCTTCATAAGAGGCTTGGGTAGCGGGTTCAGCAAATTGAGCGAATTCAGGCGCATCCTGATGCGCGGAGCTGACTGATCCCACTCATTCCGGAGTTAAGATTGGTAAAGGTATTAATTCAAGCCTGAGTCGCCTGGATAGCGGTCAGGGCGATGGTATAGACAATGTCATCGACCAAGGCGCCTCTGGACAGGTCGTTAACCGGGCGTCTCAACCCTTGGAGCATTGGTCCGATGCTGATCACGTTAGCGCTGCGTTGAACCGCCTTGTAAGTGGTATTCCCTGTATTCAAGTCGGGAAAGATGAAGACGGTTGCGCGGCCGGCTACTGCGCTATTCGGCGCTTTCAATTTTGCAACGTCGGGCATAAACGCAGCATCGTATTGCAGCGGACCGTCAATCAGGAGATCTGGCCGTTTCGATTGCGCAAGCTTTGTGGCTGCGCGAACTTTATCTACGTCTGCGCCCGATCCCGATTCACCGGTAGAGTAGCTAATCATTGCGACCCTCGGTGGTATACCGAACGCCTTCGCCGAATCGGCGCTTTGGATCGCGATATCGGCCAGCGTCTCAACGTCGGGATCCGGAATCACCGCACAATCGCCGTAGACTAAAACTTGCTCGGGCAAACACATAAAGAAGATCGAGGAAACAGAATGCGCATTTGGCTTAGTCTTGATGACCTGCAGTGCCGGCCGGATGGTATGTGCAGTCGAGTGAACCGCTCCGGAGACGAGGCCGTCCACTTCGCCGAGGGCCAGCATCATCGTTCCCAAAACGACATTGTCTTCCAGTTGGCTTGCGGCCATTTCCATCGAAAGACCCTTGTGCTTCCGCGCTTCGAACAAGGAATTCACGTACTGTGACCGGATTAGCGCTGGATCCAGGATCTCCAAATTTTCTGGGAGCTCAAGATCCAGGCTTTTAGCTACCGCAAGGACTTCTGAGGGCTTGCCCAAAAGTACGCAACGCGCAATTCCGCGGCGGCCACAAATGGCCGCGGCTGTGATGGTGCGCGGTTCTGAGCCTTCCGGGAGGACGATTCGCTTTTTCGCCGCGCGAGCCTTTTCGGTCAGTTGATGCAGAAATGCCGCTGGAGAGAGCCTGAATTCGAATTCCTTTTTTGACTGAGAGATTAACCACTTTACATCCAAGGCTTGCGCCACGTGCTCGACAGCAGTTCGAGTACGCTCAAGATCATCTGCTGGGACCGCCGAGCTGAGGCGGAACAGCTGCGTCGCCGTCTCGTAACTGTTCGTTCTGACCCGTAGCAGCGGCAATCCTGTCTCCAGAGCGGGTCTGCAAAATTCGACAATGCGCTCATCGATTGGGATATCGCCAGTCAGAATCAAACCGGCGATCGGGACTTTGCTGAGCGCCGCCATGGCTGCGGCGACAATGATGTCATTCCGGTCGGCCGCCGTTACCAGGATCGATCCAGGCACCAGCGTATGAAGATTGTTGGGAACGGTGCGCGAGACGAGATGCTTTTGCTTTACGCGCCTGTGCTCCATTTCTCCGGCGTGCAGCACTTCCGCTCTGAGGTGCCGTTGGATGTCGAGTGTCCGAGGATAAGTTAAGCTATCGCTCTGCGGAACGACGCCAACTAGATTTATTTTCCCACGACGAAGGAGTTGGCTCTCCGAGCGGAATCGGTCGTCCGGGCTCGGTAGGGGAGCGTCGCCACTGATCGGATAATGATTGACGATGACCCCCAAAAGTTTGTGGATACCGCCAAACAGTTTTGCGGTATACTCGATTTGGTCATCGAGCTGATCCGTCTCTTTATCGGCGCCAGATGCAACCAAAATCACCTGGGCGTTGAGCGTCTGAACGAGTTCCTGGTTGAAGGTTGCGAGCTGTGGGTCACCCCGAGCAAAACGCAGACCTTCGATCACCACTACATCAGCGGTCACGCTCGAATCATGGAATGCTGCGATCACCTGGCCCAGTAGCTCGTCGAGCCGTCCCTCCGAGATCATTTTGGCGGCGGTTGTGACCGGGATCGGTTCGGCCGGTTTCAAGGTGGTGGTGGAGCGAATAAAGTATGTCGAACGCTCTAGTCCGGAAACGCCGTCTGTCAGTTGGCTGATTGGCTTAAAAAAGGCGACGCGCACACCGTGGCGGTCGAGTGCGTTGACCAGGCCAAGCGAAACCGTAGTCAATCCTACACCGGTACCCGCAGGAGCGAGAAAGAATGCGTTTTTCATGGGACTAGCCGATCTGTTTCGCGGGCGATCATCAGCTCTTCGTTGGTTGGTATTACCAGGCAGAGCAGGCCCGAGCCAAAGGTAATGCGGCCGCTACTGTGTTTGCCGTTCTGTTCGTTGAGCTTTGGGTCGATTTCCGGATGGAGGATGGCTAGATGGCTGAGTACCTTGCTTCGAATAAAGGCGTTATTCTCCCCAATGCCGCCGGTAAAAATCACTGCATCGATCGCAGTGAGTGAAGCTGCCAAGCCGAGGATGCCTCGTCCCAAACGGTGACAGAAAAGATCGATCGCCAATTGCGCTTGAGAATCTCCATCGTCGGCTGCTGTGATCACAGAGCGCATGTCGTGGCTTACTCCCGATACACCCAGCAGACCACTCTTCCTCGTCAGGATCTCAATTATTTCCGCAAGGGTCAGTCTCTCCCGCTCCTGGAGGAACAAAAGCAAACTGGGATCTACGTCGCCACTTCGTGTCCCCATCATCAAACCTTCCAAAGGGGTTAGCCCCATGGTTGTGTCGACGCTCCGGCCATTCTTGACCGCCGTTGCGCTGCACCCATTTCCGAGATGGGCTGAAATAAACTGCAGCTGGCCGTAAGGCTTGCCCAATCGCTCGGCGGCCTCCAACGTCACGTAATGATGACTCGTGCCATGGAATCCGTACCGGCGGATTCGATACTTTTCATAATACTCGTGGGGAATGGCATAGTGAAAAGCGTAGTTCGGTAACGTTTGGTGAAACGCCGTATCGAACACCGCAACTTGCGGCTTGCCCGGGAAAAGTTCCGCAGCCACTCGAATCCCAAGCGCGTTAGCCGGATTGTGGAGCGGCGCTAGACTCGCGAGTTCCTCTATTTGCTCAATAACGGTATCCGTGACTAGTTCGGGCTCGCGGAAGTACTCTCCGCCGTGCACTACGCGATGACCAATCGCTTTACAATCGAATCGCCCGCTCTTCGACAAAATCTCGATCACACGAAGAAGGGCAGATCGATGATCGGCTAGCGGTAGGTGCTCCTGATGCTTCACTTTTTCCATGTCGCTTAGTTTCAGGAGGCCTTGGTCCGTACCGATGCGTTCTGCGAAGCCGAAGGACAAGATTCTCTCGGATTTCGGATTCAAAACCGAAAACTTCAGGGAGGAACTTCCGTTGTTGATTACCAGGATGGGGAACTGGCTGGTAGACATGATTGCTCCTGAAAACGATAACCTTCGAACTTTAACTTCTCATCACGCTTTTGCCGGTTGCTGTCTTCCACGATGCTCGCGAGAAGGAAGCGGCCGGGATCGTGGCGACGTCTCCTTTTTTGAAGCGGTCTAACTCGATTAGCAAGGAGCGACTACACTACGTCGGCAAAGGACGGTTTGTTGCTGAGTCGCAATTATAGTAAAGAGTTGATCTTATACAAAAGCAAGCAAATATTCATTGGTATAGGCAGAATGCTTGGTCTCACCCGTATCTTTGACTAAGTTTTTTCTCGCGAGTTAGACTTACCGGGTGGGCGCTACCAATTCGCCTAGTTGGGGGGAGTTCTTATAGCCCTAACTTTTTTTCCGCACTTTTTGGAGCTTCAACCCTGGTTTTCATAATCGAGCCCGCGGTGGGCAAAGCAAAATAGCGTGCCGCGCTTATGGCGGGTACAACCGGCCCGGCGCCTTTGACTTCAGAGCTTACGCCACTCTGTTAGGCCACGAAAAGTTCGGCAAGTTTTTAGCAAATCTCACGACCTCCGGTTCTATCGCCTGCTAGCCTCTTGAAGGAAAAGTCAAACGAAGCCCTGAACCGAGATAGGCATTCCAATAACCTTCAAGCTTTTCTAAAGGTGATTCCGCGCAGCACTCTCCTTTGTCGCTCAAGCAAAGTCAGACCTTCCGATACGATCGACCAATACTTTATTTCTTGGTCTTCGATACCTTTAAAGTATCTTTGGAATGCCCGATCTTTTCTGGCCGGCAGTGCACGGGGGTTTACCGAAGGGTAAACCCTGGGCTGAGTTATCCTGGCCCTTTTGGGCCAAGAAAGACAAAAACTGACGGTTGCTAAACCGCCAGAGCCTCCTTCGCCGACGCGAGCGCGTAATCCCGATTCAAGCGCGAGATGAACGTCGCGCTCACTTCAGCGGGGCAAACGGCCTCGCATTCGTAGTGGTTTCTGCAATTGCCGAAACCGAGTTCATCCATTTCACGGACCATTTGGAGAACGCGACTTTCGCGTTCCGCCTGACCTTGCGGCAGAAGACCGAGGTGTGACACTTTGGCGGAGACGAACAACATGGCAGAGGAGTTCGGGCAAGCCGCCACACAGGCGCCGCATCCGATGCAGGCGGCGGCTTCCATCGCCAGATCCGCAACATGTTTCGGCACCGGCAACGCGTTCGCTTCAGGAGCGGATCCGGTTCGAACCACGATGTAGCCGCCGGCTTCGATGATCCGATCAAAGGCGCCGCGGTCGACTACGAGGTCCTTGATCGGCGGGAAAGCGGTGGCGCGGAAGGGTTCGATCCAGATCGTGTCTCCGTCGGCAAATCGTCGCATATACAACTGGCAGGTGGTACCTTTGCCAGGTCCATGCGGGATGCCATTGATGACTAGCGAACACGTTCCGCAGATACCCTCGCGGCAGTCCGAATCAAACGCGATCGGATCCTCTCCGATTCCGACGAGGGTTTCATTGACTATGTCGAGCATCTCAAGAAATGATGCCTCGGACGGGATATCTTTTGCGTCGTAATCTCTGAAAGATCCGGGTGCTGCCCCATCTTTTTGCCGCCAAACCTTAAGCTTGAAATTCATTTGTAGCTCCGCTGGGATAGTTTCACATATTCGAAACCAAGCGGTTCCTTGATAAGATTCGGGCGCGTCTCCCGGCCGGTGTACTCCCAAGCAGCGACGTGGCAGTAGTGTTCGTCATCTCGCAACGCTTCTCCGTCCTTGGTTTGGGACTCGAGTCGGAAATGGCCGCCACAGGACTCTTTCCGTTCCAAAGCGTCCAGGCACATGAGTTCGGCGAATTCCAAAAAATCTGCGACCCGGCCTGCGTGTTCCAGCGCCTGATTAAATTCCGCGCCGTCTCCAAGGACGTTCACATTTTCCCAGAACTCCGCGCGCATTGCCGATATTTTCTGAATCGCTTCTTGTAGTCCTTGGGCGTCTCGAGCCATTCCACATTTATCCCAAACCAGGAGTCCTAACTCCCGGTGAAATGTGGTGACGGTTTTCTTTCCTTTGATCGATAGAAGTCGGCTGATTCGGCGCCGGACATCGTCTTCGACCGCCTTAAATTCAGATTGCTCCGCCGAAACCTTCTTGCCCATTTGGGTCGCCAGATAGTTTGCGACCGTACTGGGAATGACGAAATAGCCGTCGGAAAGGCCCTGCATGAGAGCGCTGGCGCCCAGTCGGTTCGCTCCATGATCTGAAAAGTTTGCTTCCCCCAGGACATGCAGGCCCGGGATGTTACTCATCAAATTATAATCAACCCAGAGACCGCCCATCGTGTAATGCACCGCCGGATAAATCCGCATCGGGGTTTTGTAGGCATTTTCGTTCGTGATATTCAGATACATGTCGAAGAGGTTGCCGTACCGTTCCCGGATCTCGCTCTCACCATGCCGCTGAATTGCATCGGAGAAATCAAGGTAAACTCCCAACCCGCTCACCCCAACGCCGCGACCTTCGTCGCAGACCTCCTTCGCGTTGCGCGACGCGATATCGCGCGGAACGAGGTTCCCGAAGCTCGGATATTTTCGTTCCAGATAGTAATCGCGTTCTTCTTCGGGGATCTGGTCGGGCGACCGCGGGTCTTTTCCCTTGTTCGGAACCCACACCCGGCCGTCGTTCCGCAAGGATTCCGACATGAGTGTGAGTTTGGCTTGATAGGGGCCACTGACCGGGATGCAAGTCGGGTGGATCTGAGTGAAGCAGGGGTTCGCGAAAAGAGCGCCTCGTTTGTGCGCTCGCCAGGTCGCTGTCACGTTGCAGCCCTTCGCGTTGGTCGATAGGTAGAAGACGTTACTGTAACCGCCGGTGGCAAGAATCACTGTGTCGGCCGCGCAGGCCCGAATCTCGCCTGTGATCAGGTCTCGAACGACGATCCCTTTGGCGTGCCCGTTGACCAAAACCAGATCGAGCATTTCGGTTCTTGGATACATTTTGACGGTGCCTGCCGCGATCTCATGTTCGAGCGCTTGATAAGCGCCAAGCAGCAGTTGCTGGCCGGTTTGGCCGCGGGCATAAAAGGTTCGCGATACCTGGACTCCGCCGAATGAACGATTTGCCAGCAGACCGCCGTACTCGCGCGCGAACGGTACGCCTTGCGCCACGCACTGGTCGATAATATTAAGACTGATCTGGGCCAGGCGATGAACATTCGCTTCTCGCGACCGAAAATCGCCCCCTTTGATCGTATCGTAGAACAGGCGAAAAACGCTGTCGCCGTCGTTTTGATAGTTCTTGGCGGCGTTGATCCCGCCTTGCGCCGCGATGCTGTGCGCCCTGCGCGGTGAGTCCTGGAAGCAAAAGCATTTAACGTTATACCCCAGTTCACCCAGGGTCGCGGCCGCGGAGGCGCCCGCAAGACCGCTTCCGACGACGATAACATCAAATTTTGGCCGGTTATTTGGGGCAACCAACTTGGATTCTCCGCGATGTTTATCCCACTTTTTTTCAAGCGGGCCGGAAGGAACCTTCGAATCGAGTGTCGTTGCCATAGCGCTACCTGATAATGCCGACAAGTATCGTCAGTGGGATCGAAATGTAACCGGCGAACACCACCCATGCCAAAGTTTGGCCGCCGATCGAAACAAAGTTGCCTATTTTTCGGTTATTGATACCCAGCGTCTGGACAACGCTCGCGAACCCGTGGCTGAGATGGGTCGTGAGCAGAAAGAGGCCTACGACATAAAACAGCGAAACCAGTGGATGCCTGAACCCGAGGATCAGCATCCGGTAAACGTCGTGACGGCCGAGTGAATCATGCACTTCGCGAAATTCCGGATCGGTCACCTGGAGGGTGAACTGGAGAAGATGGTAAATCACGAAACAGAGGACGATCAGCCCGCTCACGATCATCGTTCGGGAGGCCATCGTCGATCGTTGATAACCTGGGACGGCGTACTTTTGCGGTTTTGCCAGCCGGTTCTCCCGGGCGAGCTGAATCGTCGCTACGATGTGTGTGACGAATCCCGCAATCAGAATCGCTCGGATCACCCACAGGATCGGTCCAAGGTCGTGCAGGAATTTCGCATACGTATTGATCCTGTCCGGGCCCATATAAATCTGAAGGTTCCCAATAAGATGGCCAAGAACATACAGGATGAGGAGGAGCGCGGTGACCCCAACGACATATTTTTTCCCGATGGAAGACTGATAAAAGGCGATCAGGGGATTCTTGGAGAACTTCCGGGCAAGCGCGGTGGAAAGGGTCGCTACCGACATAGCGACGAAACTATGAAAGAATCTTTGTGGGAGTCAATGATGACGTTCACCGTTTGCCGCAGTCGTAAGCAAATCGTCTCGCTTTGCCTCTTCTAAATGATAGCCGAGCAAACCGCCCGCCGGTGGAACGGCTGCACCCGCCGAACGCCGAACGCCGAACGCCGAACGCCGAACGCCGAACGCCGAACGCCGAACGCCGAACGCCGAACGCCGAACGTCAAAGGCTCTTGCAGTTTTTCCGCCAATTGCTAATAATCGCCCGCCTATGATGAAGCGTCTGTTTCTCGTGGTTTTTGGCGTCATTCTGGCCGTTGTCGGTTCAGCGTTCTCCCAAGACACAATCAAGATTGGCGAGTTTGGTTCGTTGACTGGAGATAACGCCAGTTTCGGCATCTCGCAGAACAACGGTGTACAAATGGCGGTTGAAGAGATCAACGCTGCCGGCGGTGTGCTCGGCAAAAAGATTGACCTGATCTCTGAGGATAACCAAACGAAACAAGGCGAAACGACGACGATCGTGCGCAAGTTGATTTCGCAGGATCACGTGTCAGCCATCATCGGAGAGGTTGCCTCTTCGAAGAGTTTGGAAGCTGCGCCGATCTGTCAGGCTTCCAAGATTCCACAGATCGCTACGGCCGCCACGAATCCGAAAGTGACCCAGACGGGGGATTACATTTTCCGCGTCTGTTTTACAGACGACTTTCAAGCAGTGGTGATTGCCCGGTTTGTTCTCGAAAAGTTAAAGCTGAAGAACGTGGCATTCATGACCGACGTAAAGCAGGACTACAGCGTCGGGTTGACCAACATCGCGAAAGATTACCTCGCCAAGAATGGGGCAACCATTGTCAAAGAGCAGAGCTACAGTTCCGGCGACAAGGATTTTCGTGCACAGCTGACCGACATCAAGTCGGCCAATCCGGACGTGATCATTATCACGGGTTACTATCCGGAGGTCTCGCTGATTGCGAAGCAAGCTCGGCAATTTGGTATCAAGGCGACGTTCGTTGGCGGCGATGGTTGGGACGGGACATCGTTGATCTCTGTCGGCGGGAAAGCGATCGAGGGGGCCTTTTTCTCCAACCATTTCTCCGTCGAAGACAAATCCCCGCTCGTCCAGGCTTTCGTCCAGAAGTACAAGCAGAAGTATAACGTTGTCCCAGACGCTTTCGCTGCCCTCGGCTACGACGCCACGAAGTTGCTGGCGGACGCGATCACCCGGGCCGGTTCGACGGAATCAGACAAACTTCGGGCTGCGATTCAAAGTACTGAGAATTTCCCTGGGGTCACCGGCAAGATCACGATCGGCGCAGATCGGAACGCCCAAAAATCCGCAGTCATCATCACGATCAAAGACGGCGCCTACAAGTACGCCGAAACCATCGAGCCGAAGTAGGTGAAGAAGTTGTCAGTGTCAGTTGTCGGTGGCAAAGCCAGCCAAATGTGAGGTGTAGGCTTCAGTGAAGAGTCCCTTTATCTTTCCCTCCAGAGTGGCGTTACATCGTGGTCAAAAGTCTCTTCTCTTTGTCTTCTCCAGACGGACAACTGGCAACTGGCACTGGCAACTGTTTCGTATTCTGCAACTGACACTGACACTGGCAACCACCTCCTCCGCTGCGACGATCAAGATCGGTGAAGTCGATCCGCTGACAGGCGGGGTGTCCCAGTTTGGCATTGGGTGCCACCAGGGATTTGTCCTTGCCTTCGAACAGATCAATGCCGGGGGAGGAATCCTGGGCCAAACGATCGAGCTTGTGACCGAAGACGATCAATCCAAACCCGGGCAAAGCGCGACCGCTGTGCGCAAGCTGATTACCCAAGACAAAGTCGTCGCGATTCTCGGAGATGCGACCTCGTCGGCGACCCTGGAGTCCGCGCCAATCGCCCAGGCTGATAAGATTCCCATGCTCACGCCGACCGCAACGAATCCTAGGATCACCGAGGTGGGCGATTTCATCTTCCGAGTTTGCTTCCTGGACGAGTTTCAGGGTCGGGTAATCGCCCGATTTGCGAGGGAGATGCTCAAGGCCCAGAAGATATTCACGCTGACCGACGTAAAACAAGATTACAGCGTCGATCTGCTGAAATTTTTCAAGGATGAATTCACGAAACTGGGCGGCACAATCGTCGGCGAACAGAGTTATTCGACCGGGGACATTGATTTCCGCGCCCAGTTGACTCCGATCCGAGGCGCTAAACCGGATGCCGTCTACGTGCCGGGGTATTACCAGGAAGTGGCTCTGATCGTGAAGCAGGGGCGGCAAATCGGTCTCACGATGCCATTTATCGGTTGTGACGGTTGGGCGAACCAAGCACTCATTGCGATCGGCGGAAAGGCCATTGACGGGTGCTTTTTCACCAATCATTTCTCTCCGGACGATCAATCACCGATTGTCAAAAACTTCGTCGCGAAATACCAGGAAAAATATGGAACTCTGCCGGACACCTTTTCTGCCCTCGGGTACGACGCTGCCCGTCTGTTGGCCGACGCCATTCAACGGGCCGGATCCTCGAACTCCCAAGCCGTGCGAGATGCGCTTGCCAAAACTGCTGGATTCCAAGGGGTCACCGGCGAGATATCGCTGGATGCCGATCGAAACGCCTCCAAACCCGGGCTGATCGTCACGGTCAAACAAGGCAGATTCGAGATCGCAGAAAAGATCGCACCGTAACAATGCGTTCGCCGGTTGGGGTTCACCGTTCGCCTTTGCAGGCGAAGCGTCTTGCCGAACGCCGAACGCCAAACTTGCCCTTCGCCGTTCCTGCTTGATAGCGTGTGCGGATCTATGGGCTGGAATGTTTTACTCTGTTTAGCAACATTGCTCGCAGTAATCCGCGTGGATGCAGACGAGACGATCAAAATCGGGGAAGTGAACCCGATCACGGGCGCGATCGGCCGGTACGGGGCGACCTGTCATCAGGGCATCCAGCTCGCGATCGATCAGGCCAATTCGGGAGGTGGCGTGCTCGGTGAAAAGATCGTTTTACTGACAGAAGACAATCAATCGCAGGCTGGCCAGACTTCCACAATTGTCCGAAAATTTGTCACGCAGGACAAGGTCGTCGCGATTATTGGCGATCTGACATCTTCGGCGACCCTCGAAGGTGGGCCGATCGCACAAGCGGCAAAAATTCCGATGGTGACTCCTTTGGCGACAAATCCCAAAGTCACTGAAATCGGCGACTACATTTTTCGGGTCTGCTTCATCGACGAGTTCCAGGGAAGGGTGATGGCACGGTTTGCACTGGAAACGCTGCAAGCGAAGAAGGCGGCAATTCTCACAGACACAAAGCAGGATTATAGCGTCGGGCTAAGCAGCTTTTTCACTGAGACTTTTGTGAACGGAGAGGGGAGTGTGGTCCGCGGACAGAGCTACTCCAGCGGTGACACCGATTTCCGCGCGCAGTTGACTTCCATTAAAGCGGCCGGCCCGGATGTCGTCTTTTTGCCTGGGTACTACCCGGAGGTCGGGATCATCCTGAAACAGGCCAGGCAGCTCGGCATCACCGTGCCGTTTATCGGGTGTGAAGCGTGGGACAGTCCGACGCTGCTCCAAGTGGCAGGAAAAGCGGCGGACGGATGCTATTTTTCGAACCAGTTTTCGGCTGGTGACCCGAGTCCTGTTGTTCAGAAGTTTGCAGCGGTTTACCGGGAAAAATTCGGGAATCTGCCCGACAACTTTGCGGCATTGGGATATGACGCGGCAAATGTGGTCCTTGACGCCATAAAGCGGGCGGATTCAACCAATTCGACAGCCATCCGCGATGCCATCGCTCAAACAAAAGACTTCACGGGTGTTTCCGGAAATATCACGATCGACGCGCGACGGAACGCCTCGAAGCCCGTGGTGATACTGGCCATAAAGGCTCAGCAAGTGCAGTATTTCGAGAAAATTAATCCGAATTGATCTTCATCGAGTGAGTGCGAAAGGAGCGGAAAGAATGGTGAAGGGTCGGCGCTATCCTCTTCCTGATTGGATACAGGTGCTCCTGGGCGTATTCGGACTTCTATCGTTCACGATTCAAACCTCTCCCGCTGACGTCAAAATCGGCGCTATGACCTGTCTCACTGGCGCGCTATCGAGCTTTGGTGTCTCGAGCATCCAAGGCGCCAAGTTGGCAATCGAAGAGATCAATGCGGCCGGCGGGACGCTGGGTCAGCCGATCCAGTTGATTGTGGAAGACAACGGATCCAAGGCCGGCGAGACAGCGACGATCACACGAAAATTTATTTCGCAAGACAAGGTGGTCGCCATCCTGGGTGATCTCACTTCTTCTGCGACGATGGAAGGGGCCCCCCTCGCGCAGGCTGCGAAGATTCCTCTCTTGACGCCTTCCGCAACGAACATTGCGATCACAAAGATCGGTAACTATATTTTTCGGAGTTGTTTTATTGACCCGTTCACCGGGACGATCATGGCCAAATTCGCGTTGGACCGCCTCAAAGCGAAACAAGCGATTGTGATGACCGACGTCAAACAGGATTACAGCGTCGGGCTGACGGATGCGATCCGCCAATATTTCACCCAGAATGGCGCTGGCATTTTGAAGACATTTTCCTACAGCAGCGGCGACACCAACTTTCGCACACAACTGACTGCCATCCGGATGGCGCGTCCGGATGTCATTTTCCTCCCTGGATATTACACTGAGGCAGCGCTGATCCTTCGGCAGGCAAGACAGCTCGGAATCACGTGCCCATTCGTCGGGGGTGAAGGTTGGGACAGTCCAGCGCTCGTCCAGGTTGCCGGAAAAGCCGCCGACGGGAACTACTATACCGACCATTTCTCGGCCGCTGATCCTGATCCCAGGGTGCAGAGATTTGTTCAAACCTACCGCGCAAAATTCGCAGTCTCGCCGGACGCTTTGGCCGCTCTCTGGTACGACGGCGCCCGGCTCCTTTCTCAAGCTGTGAAGCGGGCAGGCTCAACGGATGCGGCCAAGATCCGGGATGCCCTGGCCGCGACCCGAGATTTCGAAGGAGTGACCGGACGGATTTCGATCGACGAAAATCGTAACGCTTCGAAGTCCGGAGTCATTTTGAAGATCGACAATGGCGAACCGACGATGGTGGAACAAATTACCCCTTGAAATCTGCGAGATGGACAAACTCATTGAGATGCTTCAACAGCTCGTAAATGGCGTTTCGCTCGGATCGATCTACGCGTTGATTGCACTCGGTTACACGATGGTTTACGGCGTTCTTCGCTTTATCAATTTTGCGCACGGCGACATTTATATGCTCGGGGCGTATGCCGGGTTCCTGCTGGCGCCGATTTTTGCGCATACTTTCAAGTTTGGTGAATTCGATACGTTTACTCCCCAAAATACGTTATTCATACTTTCGGGGGCAGGTTTGATCATGATCCTGTCGATGGCTATCTGCGCGGCGATCGGCGTCTTGATAGAACGGATCGCATACCGACCTTTAAGAGAGCGGCCGAGGTTGAACGTCTTGATCACCGCGATCGGTGTCTCTCTTTTCCTGCAAAACATTACCCAGTATCGCCTCGGTGCGGATCCGAAAGCATTCCCGCAGTTGATCCCGGTTCACGTAGTCGAAGGACTCGGAAATCTCACGATCCTGACCTCCCAGCTGGCAATAATTATTGCGACAATCATTCTCTTGATCATTCTGCGATTCGTCGTCATGAAGACCAAGATCGGCCTGGCCATGCGGGCCTTGTCGCTCAATCCCACCGCCTGTTCGATCATGGGGGTCAACAACGATGTGGTGATCTCTTTTACATTTGCGCTCGGTTCAGCGTTGGCAGCCGCAGCTGGCATCCTTGTCTCCATGGATTCTCCGTCGATTAACCCGTTGATGGGAAATCTGCCCGGGATCAAAGCGTTCGTCGCTGCGGTTCTCGGCGGAATCGGCAACATCCCGGGGGCCGCTCTCGGCGGATTAATCATCGGGATCCTGGAAACATTCGTCGTCGCCATCGGGTTCCCGCAATGGCGCGACGGCATCGCGTTTGCCGTCTTGATTGTGATTCTCTTGTTTAAGCCGACCGGTATCCTCGGGAGAGTCGAGCGGGAAAAAGTATGAGCCGCAGCCTTTTGAGCCTGACGTTTGCACTGCTCATTTGTGCGTCCATCTCGTTTTTCGGCGAGAATTTCATCGCCTCCAACTTCGCATATTACTACGACATCCTGATTTCCATCGGCGTTAATATTATCCTGGCAACAAGCCTTAATCTCGTGAACGGGTACACAGGGCAATTTTCTCTTGGCCACGCCGGATTCATGGCAATCGGAGCGTACGCTTCGGCGAGTTGGTCAAATCATCTCGATCCCGTCATTTTCGGAATCACGGGCGGTTCCGGGAACCCAATTGCGACGAACGCCGCCATGTTTGTTTCGATGTTTTTCGCCGGAATCCTTGCGGCGATCGCAGGGTTTGCAGTTGGTGTCCCGTCGCTGCGGCTGAAAGGGGATTACCTCGCGATCGTGACGCTCGGATTCGGCGAAATTATACGTGTTGCGATTCTCAACACGGATTTTCTAGGCGCATCGCGTGGTCTGAGTGTAGCCGGAACATACACGAATCTTTTTTGGACCTTCGGCTCAGTTGTTCTCTGCGCTTATGTCGTTCTGAGCCTTGTCCATTCCACCTACGGACGCGGATTTCTCACGGTTCGCGACGACGAAGTCGCGGCGGAGGCCATGGGGATCAATACGACAAAGTACAAAGTTGTGGCCTTCGTAGTGGCCTCGTTTTTCGCCGGTGTCGCGGGCGCTCTCTATGCTCATTTCAAGGCATTCATTACGCCTGAAGGCTTCAATTTTTTCCGTTCGGTGGATGTTGTGGTGATCGTGATTCTGGGCGGGATGGGAAGCACGATCGGTGTCGCTGTTGCCGCCGTTTTGCTGACGATTTTGCCTGAGGCACTTCGGGCTCTCGCTCATACACAATTCGTTCCTCAGGCGTATCAGGGACTTCTGGAGAACAGGCTCATTCTCTACTCGCTGCTATTGATCGTTCTAATGCTGACGCGCCCCCAGGGTCTGTTTGGGGACGGAACTGCATTCAAGAAATGGTTCGGACGTTCGCGGGTCAATTGATGGATAGCCTGCTCCAGTTAAACAACTGCACGATTCGGTTCGGCGGCCTCACCGCTGTATCCAATTTCAGCATGGAGATCACCAAAGGAGAATTGGTGGGGTTGATCGGGCCGAACGGCGCCGGCAAAACGACCGTATTCAATATGGTGACCGGCGTTTATCAACCGACGGAAGGGGAGGTGCTCCTTGCCGGAGAGCGATTGAACGGACTGAAGCCGTACGCCATCACGGGTAAAGGAATTGCCCGGACGTTCCAGAATATTCGGCTCTTTAGTTCGTTGACCGTATTCGATAATGTCAGAGCTTCCTTCAATCTTCGTCTCAAACACGGACCGATCCACGCGTTGACTCGTGGAAGAGCTTTTCTGAATGAAGAGAACGACATCGAAAAGCGGACCTTGGAATTGCTAAAGATTTTCAATCTGGATCGCCTCCGTGAGGTGATGTGCAAAAGCCTGCCGTACGGCGATCAGCGCCGGCTGGAAATTGTCCGAGCGCTGGCGACGCAGCCGAAGTTGCTCCTGCTCGACGAGCCTGCGGCCGGAATGACCCCGACAGAAAAGAGCAACTTGATGAAGCTCATAGAGTTCGTCCGGGAAACATTTGATATTTCTGTCCTCCTTGTTGAACACGACATGCGCGTGGTCATGGGTATCTGCAAAAGGATCTACGTCCTCGATCACGGGGTGAAGATCGCGGAGGGACCCCCGGAGGAAATACGCCGGAACCCGAAGGTCATCGAAGCGTACCTTGGGGAGGAACCGCCGTAGGAGAAACGGATCGGCGGGTCGGCGGGTCGGCGGATCGGCGAGCGGGAGAAACGGGTCGGCGTGTCGGCGTGTCGGCGGGTCGGCGGCAAAAGACCGAGAGATGAGGACGATTGCGAGGTAAGAGAAACGAGAGTTTGAACGGAGCTTTTCTCGACACCCATTCCTCGACTCCTTCAAAAGTCGTTTTCGTTCCCTCCCCAAATCGCACTCATCGTTGGTTTTTAACGCCGATCTGTCTCTCTGAACGCCGACCCGCCGATCCGCCGATCCGCCGACCCGTTTCTCCCGCTCGCCGACCCGCCGACACGCCGACCCGCCGACCCGCCGACCCGTTTCTCCCGCTCGCCGACCCGCCGACCCGCCGACCCGTTTCTCCAGCCCGCCAATCCGCCGACCCGTTTCCCCCGCCCGCCGACCCGTTTCTCCCCCGCCCTTTGTTTTCGCGCGTGAGATTACCAGGCTAAGTGCTTAAGTCCTTGATGCTGGAAATCCAGGAATTGGAAGTCGCTTACGGGTCGATCATCGCGCTGCACCGCATCTCGTTATCTGTTGCGGCCGGAAAGATTATTACGCTGGTCGGCAGCAACGGCGCTGGCAAATCGACAACATTGCGAGCAGTTTCCGGCTTAATTCGCGCTCGGCAGGGCAAGGTTATTTTTGAAGGAGTAGAAATCACAAATCGAGCGCCCCACAGGATCGTCGGGATGGGGATAACACAGGTGCCGGAAGGTCGCATGATATTTTCGAATCTGACAGTTCTGGAGAATCTCCAGATGGGCGCGTACCGGCGAACAGGGACCGCGGAAATCAAGAAAGATTACGACTATATGTTTGCCTTTTTTCCGCGGTTGAAAGAGCGCGAAAAACAGGTCGCCGGTACCCTGAGTGGAGGGGAACAGCAGATGCTTGCAATTGCCAGAGCACTCATGTCCAAGCCGCGGTTTCTCATGCTGGACGAGCCCTCTCTTGGGATTGCGCCGATTCTTGTGAAGACCATTTTTTCAAAAATTGTGGAGATCAATCAGCAGCTTGGAATCACGATCTTGTTGGTCGAACAAAATGCGAATCTGGCCCTCGAGATTTCAGACTACGGCTACGTGCTGGAAACCGGGCGGATCATTCTCGAGGATGAGTCGGCCAACTTGAGGGTCAACAGCCTCGTGAAAGAGGCGTATCTCGGCGGCTAGGGGAGGAGACGTGTCGGCGTGTCGGCGTGTCGGCGTTTTCTAGCTGAGTCCAAAAGCACCGGATTCTGACTCAAAAAATCTGTGAAATCTGTGTAATCTGTGGTTTCAACTGCTTCGACCCCGTTCTATGGCCCGCGAATATCAGCTCAAGAAAATCGCCAGTGTCGCCTCGAGTTCGATCGATTATCGGGCTGAGTTGAACGACCAACAGTACGAGGCGGTTACTTCCGGCCCTGGTCCCGCGCTGGTCTTGGCGGGCGCCGGAAGCGGCAAGACGCGCACGCTCACCTATCGCGTCGCATGGCTGTTAGATAATGGGGTTGAGCCCGAATCAATTTTGCTCCTGACGTTCACCAATAAAGCCTCTCGCGAAATGATCGCGAGAGTCACTGCACTCCTGCCGCAGGAGACACGGGCGATCTGGGGAGGGACATTTCATTCGATAGGGAATCGCCTGTTGCGCCGACATGTTCGGGAGATTGGGTTCCGACCAGGATTCTCAATCATGGACCGTGAGGACCAGGAAGATCTGCTTGCGGCCGTAGTCGACTCGTCTGGGGTCGACACAAGGCAGGTTCTCTTCCCGACGGCGGAGGTTTTGGGAGATATCTTCAGTCTTGCCGTCAACACGGATCGCACCGTCGAACAGGTGATTGTCGATAAGTACAGGAAGTTTCACCCGATCACCAATCAGATCGATTTTCTGCGGAAAAAATACGATGATCGGAAACGAGCCGCGAACGTCGTGGATTTCGACGATCTGTTGATGAAGACCGTGCAGTTATTGGAGAATAACCCCGGGATCGCTCAGTTTTACCAGAGGCACTTCCAATTTATCCTGGTCGACGAGTACCAGGATACGAACAAGCTCCAGTCAGAATTTATCGATCTGTTGGCGACGCATCATCAGAGTGTCATGGTCGTCGGGGACGACGCGCAATCGATTTATTCCTGGCGTGGCGCCAATTATCAGAACATTCTCGATTTCCCCAAACGCTACCCGGATGCGCGGGTCTACCGAATTGAGACGAATTACCGGAGTGTCCCGGAGATTGTTGCGTTGGCGAACGCATCGATCCTCGGAAACAGCAAACAGTTCACCAAAACGTTGCGCGCCCACCGCAACGGGTCTGACATCAAACCGGGCCTCGTCGCGCTCTTCGACAACAATCAGCAAGCGTCGTTCGTGGCGCAACGAATTCTGGAATTGCGAGACGAAGGCGTCGATCTCAATGCTATGGCGGTGCTCTACCGCGCGCATTTCCAATCTCTGGAGGTGCAACTGGCACTGACGCGGGCTGGAATACCCTTTGCCATCACGAGCGGTCTGCGCTTTTTCGAGCAAGCCCATATCAAAGACGTCGCTGCATTCATGAAATTTGCGATCAATCCGGTGGATGAGGTCGCGTTCAAGCGCATTGCTCGCCTGCTTCCCGGTGTCGCAGTCCGGACCGCAGAAAAACTTTGGGAACAGCTCTGTTCGGCGCCGGAATCTGAGCGCGGCGATTTCCAGACCTGGCTGGGTCAATGTCGCATTGGACAGAAACCGGCGAAAGCCTGGCAACAGCTTTGCCATACGCTGGATGAGATAGCACCTAGGCGCCAACCGGTTCCACCTTCGCAGATGATTCGCATCATTCTGGAGGCCATTTACGAAGATTATCTTCAAGCGAAATACGCAAATCACGAGCAGCGGCGAGACGATTTGACGACTCTCGAATCGTTTGCCCGGTCCTTCGAGAATCCGGTTGATTTTCTGAGCCAGCTCTCCCTGATGGCGACCGCTGACACGGAAGGCATTCGCGCGACCGGAAACGAAACGGAGAAAGTGACGCTCTCCAGCATCCACCAAGCAAAAGGTCTCGAATGGCGCGTGATCTTTGTAATCTGGCTGACGGAAGGAATGTTTCCGAGCTCTCGTTCGTTTCGATCGCCGGACGCAATCGAAGAAGAGCGGCGACTATTCTACGTCGCCGCCACCCGCGCTCAAGATCAGCTCTATCTGACCTATCCTTCCTACTGGGCGAATGCATCGCCTGATAACCGGCTTCAACGTCCTTCGCGATTCTTGCAAGAGATCCCGCATGACCTCGTCGAGGAATGGTGGGTGGGGAACTAGACGGAAGGAGTTGCAGGAGTTGCAGGAGTTCAGGAGTTGCAGAATGGAGGAACGGGGAAAATTTCACGCTCTGTAAACAAGGTGCGGCATTCAAGGTCGACTCAACCCATCGCGTTCTCTATTCGTCACTACGGGCGGGTCTTTTCCTCCTGAACCCCTGAACTCCTGCAACTCCTGCAACTCCTGAACTCCTGAACTCGTAGACCCTGTGAGCAGCGAAGAAAATCTGGCGACAAACCTTTTGTAGGTGTGCTAGGGTGCGCCCGTTGATTTTGTGAGTCGTTACATACGTGCCATATATGCCCCCCTGGTGGGAGTTCGTGTCAGCAATCAGGAATTGCTCGATGCTATTGCGTTGCGGTTTACAGCCCTTCAGATTGGTGACGCAGAAAAGAGCGCGCTATTTGACTTTGTCCGGTTGCTCCTGATCGGGCATCGAACGCGTTATACCCAGTATTCAGACCGGTTCCTCTGGATGGATACATTTACCGATCATGCTGGGGCGTTTGCTCGGGCGATCGAGGAATCAACTAATGCGATTGTCGAACAGATTGAAGGGGCGCCTCCTGACAAACCGTTTGATGCTGTGTTCGGGGTTTCGAGCGAAGGTCTGCTTCTCCCGGGGATTGCGGAACGCGCGGCCCGCCGGTTGGGGAGTCTGGTCGGTCGAACTGCAACCCAGATGGACATCGGGAACGGTGGCTGCTCGGCTAGCGTGCGCACGATACAACTCGTGAATGATCTCGGCCCGCAAATGCGAAATGTCCTGATCCTGGCGATGGAGCCGACATCGACGTTGATCGACCCGAAATGCGCAGAACGTTCGAATTGGCAGGGTATCTGCACTTTCAGCGACGGAGCCGCCGGAGTCTGGATTTCCGATGAACCCGGGGAAGGCGCTCTCGCTCTTGGGAAACTATCCTCTTGGCGCGGCGATGCGACCGAGCTGATCCGATGGGATTGGGGAACGGACTATTATCGATTCGGGATCGCGGAACTGGGACAATTTGAAAGTCAGGTTCGCAGTCAGGTACTGCAGGCGATGACCGAGTTGCAAGTTGAAAAGGATCCGGAGGCAGCCTGGGCGATTCATCCGGCCGGTATCATGTTGCTCCTGAGTCTCGCGAAAAAGCTCGGCCTCGCCCGTTCTGCGCTCGAACCGTCGATCAACCATTTCCGAGCGTGTTCGAACATGAGCAGTGTGAGCATCTTGCATATATTAAAGAATGTCATAGGATGCGCGAGGTCGGGCCAGCCGATCCGATGGCTTTCCATGGGTGCTGGCTTTCACGTGGCATGCGGAGGCGGCATTCTAGTTTGATCTAATCCTATGGTTGATCGGAAAGCAGTTTTGGAAGCGATGGCGGAGTTTTTCGCGGAAAATTTCCCCAACGTCCCGAGGGACAATATCGAAGGGATGAAGGCGGGCGATGTCATTCAACAAAGCCTCGATCTCGTTGAATTCGTCCTGCATCTCGAGGAGAAGCTGGGTCTCGAGATCAACATCAACACGCTGGGGGAGAAATTGATCACCAAGACGTTTGGGGAATTGGCCGACGACCTCGTGGTCATCGGGAAAGGGGCGTAAAAACGCTTGCTTGTCCAAAGTAATCCCCTATGTTCACGATTCTTAAAAATTATGGCTTCGAGTGATAACTTCGATCTGAGTGCATTTCAGCTTCATGAGAAAGACACCGGGAGTGCTGACGTGCAGATCGCGCTGTTGACCCGTCGAATCAATCAGTTGACCGACCATCTCAAAATCTTTCGTAAAGATCATTCCTCACGCAGAGGTTTGCTGAAGCTTGTTGCCACCCGCAGAAGCCTGCTTGACTATCTCAAGCGCACGTCCCAAGACCGATACAAGGCAGTCATCGAAAAACTCAATCTACGTAAGTAACCCCTTGCCTCTGAGATCCGCCAGACGGCCTTGGTCTTAGGTGCGAGTCCCGAGGATCTTTCGGAGTTCGGACCTACGAGCAAGGGCTGATGGCATTGGCTATCTTGGAGGCTCATGCAATGCAAAAACGAGTCTCAAAAATCATTGGTCCCTCCGATCTGACAATCGAAACGGGTAAACTGGCAAAATTAGCCGATGGATCGGTTACGGTTCGGTCCGGCGAAACAATCATTCTGGTTGCGGTCGTGTCGGCCACCTCCGTCAAGGAAGGACAAGATTTCTTTCCCCTGACGGTTGACTACCGCGAAAAAGCAGCAGCCGTCGGCAAATTCCCGGGCGGCTACTTCAAACGTGAAGGTCGTCCCTCCGAGAAGGAAACGCTCACTTCCCGCATGACGGATCGCCCGTTGCGACCACTCTTTCCCAAAGGCTACTTCTACGACACCCAGGTGATCAGCGTTCTGCTCAGCGCCGACGGCGAAAATGATCCTGATATTCTCAGCATCAACGGAGCGTCAGCGGCACTTTGCGTCTCAGATATACCGTTCGCGGGACCGATCGGAGCTGTCCGGGTCGCACGGATCGATGGCGAATATGTGGTCAACCCCACTCATTCGCAGCGCCAACTCAGCAATCTAGACCTCGTCTACGTTGGGACATCGGACGACATCGTGATGATCGAGGGCGCAGCCGACCAGTTGCCGGAAGAGGATTTTATCAAGGCGCTCGAATTCGCCCAACCGTTTGTTCGCGAAATCATTGAAATGCAGCGGGAACTCGCGTCCGTCGCCGGCAAGCCTAAGCGCGAGGTCGCGCTTTTGAATGTTCGCGACGATCTCCTTGAAATTGCTTACCAGGTTGCTGGGGACCGAATCGAGGCGGCGCTTTACACTTCGGGAAAAGTTGCACGCAGCAAAGCAGTTGATTCCCTTCGCAAGGAAGTCGAAACCACCGTTCTCGCGAAGTATCCCGATGCGACCCCGTTCGAAATCTCGCAGGCGTTCGATTACCTCCAGAAAAAAGCGTTTCGAGTCAGCATTCTTGATCGACAAAAGCGTTGTGACGGTCGCGGAATCCACGATCTGCGCTCGCTGAGCGGGGAAGTCGGACTGCTACCGCGCTCGCATGGGTCTGCCCTCTTCGCGCGCGGCGAAACGCAGGCGGTCGCACTCGCGACTCTTGCTTCCGCCGAGGAAGCTCAAATGATCGACGGCTACACGGGCGGAGATCAATCCAAGCGTTTCATCCTGCATTACAATTTTCCGCCATTTAGCGTAGGAGAAACAGGACGATTTGGCAGTACCAGCCGACGCGAGATCGGTCATGGCGCCTTGGCTGAGCGGTCAATCGAACCTGTTATTCCGACGGAGAGCGAGTTCCCGTACGCGATCCGGATCAGCAGCGAGATCATGGAATCGAACGGCTCGACGTCTATGGCGAGCGTCTGTGCAGGCATTATGGCTTTGATGGATGCCGGGGTCCCAATTCGCAAACCGGTCGCCGGCATCTCCGTCGGACTGGTGACCGAGTTTGAAGGCGAAAACCTGACGCGATACACGACCTTGACCGATATCATCGGCTCCGAAGACCATTTCGGGGATATGGACTTTAAGCTTTGCGGTACGCGAGAAGGTATCACCGGTTTTCAGCTGGATCTCAAACTACCGGGGATCTCCCTGAAAATAATGACCGAAGCCATTCATCAGGCACGGGACGCACGGATGAAGGTCCTCGACGCGATGGCCATCGCCATCGCAGGGCCTCGAAAAGAACTGAGCCAGTATGCTCCACGGATTGAAACCGTACGGATTCACCCGGACAAAATCGGACTGCTGATCGGGCCGGGCGGAAAGACGATCAAAGGTATCGTCGCGGAGACGGGCGCCGAGATCAACATCGACGATGACGGCTCAGTCCATATTTACTCCGCTAACCGCGAGAGCTTGAACCGGGCAAAAGAGATCATCACCGGAATGACGAAGGAAATTGAAGTCGGCGAGGTCTACCACGGCCGGGTCGTTTCGATCAAAGAGTTTGGCGCATTTGTGGAAGTTCTTCCCGGCAAGGATGGCTTGGTCCATATTTCTGAGCTGGCGGATTTTCGTGTGAAAAGCGTCGAGGATGTGGTGAAGGTTGGGGATTTGGTTTGGGTGAAATGTATTGGAATCGACGAGAAGGGTCGTGTGAAGCTCAGTCGCAAAGCGGCCATGAAAGATCGCAACGCCGAGGCCGAGACCGCGCTTCAGGATTGATTGATCACCCCAAGCTTGTCGGGCGGGAAGGGCGAGGCTCCGTCCGAGCCGTGGCCAGCGGCTTGTTTGGCCACAGCAAAGCGCTTGGGAAAGTGTGGTATCCGGCTAGGGTTTAACAGGAATGAAATTAAAGACACCGGCTGGCTTGAACTTCGATGCGGCGTCGCCCGAAAAAATTTCTCCGTCATCGACATCCAATTTCGAGGTTTGCTGACCGACTGCGAAATTGAGCTTGGTCAGGTCGACCCAGAAAACGTTCGGGCTGGTCGTCGATTCAAAATAATAGACGAGGTTCTTTTGATCGGAGACGGTCCGCCACAACGTCGGCGCAATGTTAGGTGCACCGGGGTTCGAGACGCCCATGGGCACAGAGGCATTCCGCATGATGCTGAACATCGCAGCGATCGACTCGACCGTGTCCGACGTGGCGGGCAATTCGTTGAGATAATATGAAGCGCGGACGAAGCGGTCGGCCGGTCGAGAGGTACCTGGCAGCATGGCGCCACCTCCGATCTCCTTCCAATACTCGTTCAGGGCGAGCTGCTGATCGTAACTCGGCTCGTTGGTCATCACTCGGTATTTTTGGTCATGGTGAATGATGAGCTTGCCGCCGAGATACTCGAAGATGGCTGAATCGCCCGTCGCGTCCGAAATCGAAAGGTGCATCGTAGGTGCAAAGCCGCCTGGGATCGGCGGTGCAACGATCTGGAACGTCTCCTTCTCAAGGGCTTCCACCGCTTCGGAAACGGTGGCAAAGTTGTCGAGGACATATTGAGCCCATCCAGCGAGCGATAGACCCGGCTTTGTCGGGTCGCGTGTCGGATAATCGGCTGTCGAGAGATACAGAAGGTTGGCGACGAGCCCCTTCTCGTTCATCCCATCCGGCGTGGCCGCGTCATAGGCCGCCGAGATAACGCTGCCAAACTTGGAAGTCCAGATCAAAGAATTCTTCCCGACGGCGCCGTCGCGTTCTACACCCGCAGGGAAAGCCCAAAGGTTGGTGTGAAGCGAAATCATCCAATCCATGGTCCGGCCGGTCACGGCCGTTTTGTCTGGTCCGAAATAAGCGACTCGCGTGCAAGCCCCGGCTGGGGCAGCCACCCCAGTCAAGGTAGCGAGAACGCTCAACGCGAAGCGACGGAACAAGACAGAAGATGTCTTAATAATCATGGTATATATGGAAAGTACCGGATATTGATATTTATGTCATCCGGAATTTATGCTCTTAAAGGGAGTCCTTATCGCCTATCCGAGCGAAGGCATTTCTCGACACCCGACGCGGCGCAACGAGGTCGAACGTTCAGCAATCGAAGTTGCATTTGTTTTGCCACAGGAGTGGCCTTTCTCTTCCTGGCTCTGCTTCCGGCTTTCGCCCAGGAGGCAAACCCATCATCGCCCTCTTTGGCCACGAATGTTGACGAGAACATCCTTACTCGCTCTCGTCGTTATCGTTCTCGATCGTCAACCAGCCGTGCCTTGCCATTAAGTAAGGCGTCCCGCCTTACCTTCCGGGTTTGAAGCCCTGGACTGAGTTCTCCAACCCCTTTGCTTCGGGGCAGTTGATCGCCCAAAAGAACCCTTAGCTGAGCGCCATTCGGGTCAGCCAATGACTTTTGACTTAGGTCCTCAGATCCATTCTGCAACTCCTGAACTCCTGCAACTCCTGCAACTCCTGAACTTCTTCCCCCGCCCCCCAATTTTCAACGAACCCCAAAAAAATTCTCCCTCCCTCCGTCAAAAATCCACTGCCATCGGCGAAAGTAATATTAGCCTCGCAGATTTTTATTGCCTAACCGATCGAAGCCAATATTCTCGGCCTTTCTTTAATGCTTGGATGTAGCTTGAAAAAGACCTTGGTAACCCCGAACACCGCAGCCAATTTGGTTTCTGTTGTCGCGTCGGATTCTCTGCTTACGCAGATTCAAAACTGTTTTATGACGTCGCATGGCTAATATCTTTCCCCGCTGGACGAATTATCTGCCATTGAAGATTATCTTCTGCCTCTTGGTCGCGGGGGGGGCGGTTTCAGCGGTCTACTGGTATTACCTCACCCCGGAATACATGAGAGCGGGGTACCAACCGATTCAACCTGTGCCGTTCTCGCACGACATCCATGTGACGCAACTCGGGATGGACTGCCGGTATTGCCACTCGTACGTGGAGGTTTCGTCCCACTCGAATGTGCCCACAACACAGACGTGCATGAACTGTCACACGCAAGTTCAGGCCAACAATCCCAAACTGGCGGCCGTCCGCGAGAGTTGGCAAACCGGGAACCCGGTCGATTGGGTGAGAATCCACCAAGTGCCGGATTTTGCGTATTTCAATCACTCGGTACACGTCAATCGCGGCATCAGCTGCGTCAGCTGCCATGGTCAGGTAAACCACATGGATGTTGTTTACCAAAAAGAACCTCTTTCGATGGGTTGGTGCTTGAACTGCCATCGGCATCCCGAAAATAATCTGCGGCCGGTCAACCAGGTCTTTAACCTGGATTGGAAACCCGGTAGCGGAGAGTCGCAACAACAGGTCGGTCTTGAACTAAAGGAACAATGGAACATTAACCCGCCGCAGACCTGCGAGGGTTGCCATCGGTAATGAAGACTGTTTTTCGACACCCTCCGGAAGATCTCACAGGCAAGCGTTATTGGCGCAGCCTGGAAGAATTGGCCGATACTCCTCAATTTCGGACCTGGCTACAGCGCGAATTCCCTGCTGGCGCCGCTGAAATGGAGTTGGACGGAGTGTCGCGCAGGAATTTCCTTCGTCTCATGGGTGCCTCGATGGCATTGGCCGGAATCGGTTTGAGCGGTTGTCGCCGCCCGGAGGCTTATGTTGTTCCGTACACCAAGAGCGTCGAATGGCTGATACCGGGTAAGGCAGTTCTTTACACGACTTCGATGCCCGGACCGCAAGGTGGACTCCCGCTGATCGCGACAACGTACGAAGGACGCCCGACGAAACTCGAAGGCAACCCTCTGGTGCCGTCCAGCAACGGAGGAACGGATTTGTTTGCCCAGGCGGTTGTGCTTGACCTTTACGATCCGGACCGTGCAAAGGCATTTCTTTTCAATGGAAAAGAAACCACAGCGCAGGAGTTCGATAAATATTTGGGGAATGTTCGAAAAAACCTTGAGTCAGGCAGAGGGGAGGGGATCGGGATTTTGCTGGATGAACAATTCTCACCGACGCGCGATCGGATCCTGCGTTCGCTGCAGGAACAATTCCCGCAGGTCAAACTTTACTCCTACGAGCCTCTCAGTTTCGAAGAACGCGACGCAGCGATCAGTTCTCTCTTTGGTCCTGATGTCGCGATTAAGCCGGCATTTGCGAACGCCGACGTCATCGTCTCGCTCGATTGCGATTTTCTGGGTTCCGAGCAGACGCTGGAGGGTGTGCGGGATTTCAGCCGTCGTCGTCGTGTGCAGGGGTCAACCGACGGAATGAACCGGCTTTATGCTGTCGAGAATCGCTTCACGACGACGGGTGGAATGGCCGATCACCGTTTCCGTTGTGCGGCCTCCCAGATACCCGCGTTTGCGGTGCAGTTGGCGAAAAAAGTCGCTGGATCGACAAATGACCGCATTCTGAATGGTGTCGTTGGCACCTTCAGCGATACCGGCCCGCAATTTGACGAGGCCTGGCTCACTGAGTGTGCGAACGATCTGGCGGCGAGAAAAGGGCGGAGCCTCATTCTGGCAAGCAACCGGTTTCCGGCGTGGATGCACAGCGTGGTGCTCGCGATGAACAACGCGCTCGGCGCTTTCGGTTCGACCCTGGAAATATTAAGTGCTCCACGGGTCAAGACAAAGAACCTTGCCGGTTTAGTGGCTGACGCGAAATCGCACGCCATTGAAAGGCTTTTTATCCTGAGCGGCAATCCGGTTTACACAGCGCCGGCGGATCTGGAATGGTCCGCGGTTCAAAGGTCGATCCCGGAAGTTATCAGGCTCGGGTACCATATTGACGAAACCTCCGCCGAGGCGAAGTGGATTGTGCCTGAAGCGCATTTTCTCGAGTCCTGGGGAGACCAGCGAGCAGTGGACGGTACCTACCTGCCGATCCAGCCGATGATTCTCCCTCTCTTTGGCGGCCTTTCCCAACTC